>SKEE01000383.1_pt1 | contig 53083 bp, 35 predicted proteins | sample 4826661 | NCBI WGS metagenome assembly SKEE01 (sample SAMN11008817, study PRJNA524170) | human gut metagenome | biome: Human fecal sample; material: Feces; isolation source: fecal sample from pouch patient p20 | host: Homo sapiens | place: Israel: Tel-Aviv | collected 2016-11-14
GCTTGGAGGCAGGTTGGGACTCGGGCTTGGGCGCAGCTGCCGGTTCGGGTTCGGCCTGCGCGGCTGGCGCAGGCTCGGCTTTGGCCGATTCGGCTGACTTGGCCGGCTCGGCGGCAGTCGCAGCCTTAGCTTCCTCGGCTTCGGCGGCCAGCCGAGCGTCGGCGGCGGCCTTGGCGTCGCGGGTCTTCTTGTTGTCGGGGGCAACCTTGCCCATCGCACGATCCAAATCGCGCTTGCGGGACTTGCCCAACCAGATGCTCAGGGCGATTACGATAACCGCCGCCACAATCACGCCAAGAACGGCGAGCACAGTATTCATATCCATACCTGTCAAGTCTAGCCCGCAGATGGAATCCCCTACGAATTCGGCAGTCTCAGGCCGACAATTCCACCCGACGACTTAAGCTGAACCGCATGGCACATTCTTCACGTATGACGTCGCTGCAGCGCCGCGAGCAGCTGATTGAAGTCGGACGCTCGCTATTCGCCGCCAAAGGCTTCGAAGCGGTAAGCGTGGAGGAAATCGCCGCGCACGCCAAAGTCTCCAAGCCGATTGTGTATGAGCATTTCGGCGGCAAAGAGGGCCTGTATGCCGTCATTGTGGATCGTGAGATGCGCGCGCTGACCAGTGTGCTCACCGCCGCGCTTGACGATCCGACCGTGCACCCGCGCCAGATTGTGGAACGCACGGCGCTTGCGCTCCTCACCTATATCGAAGAGAATGCCGAGGGGTTCCAGGTACTGGTACGCGACTCGCCGAGCACCGACCCGTCCGGCTCATTCAGCTCGCTGATGGGAGACATCGCCGTACGCGTTGAAGACATTCTTTCCGAAACATTCAAACGGCAGAAGCTGTCTGCCAAGGGCGTGCCGTACTACGCGCAGATGCTGGTGGGCATGACCGTATTCACCGGGCAGTACTGGGCCGACCGGCCAAAGGTGAGCAAGGAGCAGCTGGCCGCATACATTGTGGATTTGGCCTGGCATGGCCTGAGCCGGCTTGACTCCAAGCCCCAGTTGTTCTTTGAGGGCGCCAAGGCGCGGAAGGAGGCCGAGCGCCGAGCCAAGCGCGAGTCCGATTCCGGCAGCCCGGATTCAGACCAGACGAGTTCTGCCCAATCGGATCCCGAGCACGCCACCGGGGAAGATTCAGGGTTGCAGAACATGAGTTCAGGGGCACAGGTTACGCAACACTCTGCCGAGTCGGGAGACGAAGTGCTACGGTTTGAACAGGAAACTGAACATAACGACTAAATATGTGAGGACGTAAGACTTTCATGGCCAGCACGGCAAAGACGCTCACCTTTGTGATCCCCGCATACAATATGGAGTCCTACCTCGACCGTTGCGTGAACTCGTTGCTTTCGGCAAGCGACATCAGCGACCTCGAGGTGCTGATTGTGGACGACGGTTCGAAAGACGGCACGCTGGAGTACGCGCGCAAGCTGGAACGCACCAATCCGGGCGCCGTACGCGCGATTCATCAGGAGAACAAGGGCCACGGCGGCGCGGTGAACACCGGTATCGCGGCGGCGACCGGCATGTACGTCAAAGTGGTGGATGCGGATGATTGGGTCGACCCGCAGGCCATCGACACGGTTCTGGCCACGTTGCGTGCACAGCATGACACCGACGAACCGATTGACATGCTGGTGACCAATTACGTGTATGACAAGGTGGCCAAGCGTCACAAGACCGTAGTGAACTTCCGCCGTGTGATGGAGGCCGGCCGTGTACTCGGCTGGGATGACCTGGGCAAGTTCGGTCTGGCGCAGTACATCATCATGCATGCGCTCACCTTCCGCACGCAGGTGGTGCGCGATTCCGGGCTGAAGCTGCCGGAGCATACGTTCTACGTCGATTTCTATTACTCGTACCAGCCGTTCCCGTGGGTGAAGCGCATCCAGTACCTCGATGTGCCGTTCTACCACTACTTCATCGGGCGCGAGGGTCAGAGCGTGCAGACCGACGTGATGATTAAGCGTGTGGACCAGTTGCGGCTCGTCAATCGGCTGATGACCGAGGCCACGCCCGAACGCGGTACGGTGCCGGAGGGGCTGTACCGGTACATGATTCACTTCCTGGCGATCGAATCGTGCGTTACCTCGGTGTTCCTGATTCTCTCGCGCGATCCGGCCAACTACGTTAAGAAAACCGAGCTGTGGGATGCGATTGACGCCTATTCTCCGGCCATCGGCAAGGATGTGCGCTCGCAGCTGATGTCCCGCGCGCTCAATCTGCCCGGCAAAACCGGCCGCTGGATCGTGCGCAACGGCTATCTCATCGCCGAACGCATCGTCGGCTTTAACTGATTCGGATTGTGGTTTTGCCCTGCTGACGCGTTATCAGCAGGGCATCCCTATTACCTCCCCAGTCGAGGTTTTACTACTCGGCCCAACGGTCGGACATCGCGAAGCTGTTGTGCATCAGGTTGCTGGAGGTGTATAGCACGTCGTTCAGCAGCTTGGTTGTGTGCTCGCGCAGGTAGTCGGCCATCTCGTCGTTGGCCGCTTCGAGCGCATCCGCCACGCCTTGCACATCCTTCTCATCGCCGTGGCCGCCATCGAGCGGCCATGCATTCGTATCCGTCGATTCGGCATCGCTTCGAGCAAGCAACTGCTCATCCGTGCGCTCGATGAGCCGGTGCCCGAACGCGCGCACGCCTTCTGCATAGCCCTCGATGAACCGGTTCGTCTCATACCAATGCGCGTCGGCCACGACGGCGATCAGGCGGTTCGTCCAATACAGGTTGCCGGTGGAGACTTCGGGCGTGGTGTCGCGCAGGTAGGCAGGCGTGTCGTTGACGTTCGCGTAGAACGGCGCGGCGGCGGTGAACGGACCGGAGCCGAACGATACCCACATCACCGTGCGATTGGCCGCCGGCACATACGGGCGGACCTGAATCGCCACCATATGGCCGGTGCGGTTCACGCCGATCGGACGGTAACGGTGGCGCGATTCCGCCGTGCCGGTCGTGCCGTACGGGTCGTACGGCGTGCCTTCGAAGTGCGAGGACAGCAGGAAATCAACGTCTTCGAGGCTCACCTTGTCTTCCGGCACGCGGCACCACGGGATGTCGTCGGATTCGGGCGTGTAGCGGGCGGCCGGCGAATCCCAGTCCTCGCTGGGGTTGAGGCGGCGTTGCATGTACCAGGCACGCGGCGTGTTGTAGATATGGTCCTTCGGCGTCGCGGTGCCGAAGGCCTTGCGCGGGTTGAAACGGGTGGGAAGGGCAACGGTTGTTCCGAATCCGGCGCTATGCGCGTGACGGCCGTTGGAAGAGACCGGCGTTCCCATTGTGCGGTCGAGGTGATGCGTGGCCATGAACTCGCGCAGGTCGGCGCTGCATAGGTATTCGCGCTGCTCGCCGAACGCATCGGCGAGGTCGAAGTCGTCGATGCCGAGCTGGTTGGGGATCGTGGCATAGCAGTCGTCGGGCACTCGGCGGGCGATCCAATGGTGGCCGCCGATGGTCTCGACGTACCAGATCTCGTCCACATCCGAAATAATCACGCCGTTCGATTCGTAGGTGCCGTAGGTTTCGAGCAGTTCGCCCAACCGCGCGACGCCCTCGCGCGCGGTGGTGACATACGGCAGCACAAGGGTGATGATGTCTTCCTCACCGATACCGCCGGGCTGCTCGGCCTGATAATCGGTGCTGTCCGGTTCGCCGACAGCCGGCCGCAACTCGACCATCGGGTCCGCACCGAGCACGCGCTCGTTGACAGCGATGGTTTCGGTGGCGCTCATCGCCACGTTGTGTTCGTTGGCACCGGCTTCGGCCAGAATGCCACGATTATTCAGCACGTTCGGTGCGATGGTGTACCGGCAAGGATTGTCCGGTAGTTCGATTTCGACATGGCTCAGCACGCTGCGGTAGTGGCGCGGCTGGTCGTCGGGGGCGACAGCGACGAAGCGCTTGGGATCGTAACGGCCCGAGCCCGAATCGTCATCGCGGGCGATGATGGTGGAACCGTCGTAACTGGCATTTTTGCCGACAAGAATCGTGGTGCATGACATGGGACACCACTCTAGGAGCCAGGCTGGTCGAAACAAAAAAATCCTTGGAACCATTGCGATTCCGAGGATTTGTTGTGCCCCCTGTGGGATTCGAACCCACAACCCACGACTTAAAAGGACGCTGCTCTAACCGTTGAGCTAAAGGGGCAACTCTTCTAAAATACACACCGTTTTGGGATATTTCAACTACGGCGTTGCGTACACGTTTGCGTACGCGATTGGCCCAACGCACGGCACAGCACACGCAATGTGGCCCAAATCGCAGCCCAAATCGCATATCGCCTCTAGCGATAGATAGCCGCCGGCGACTACCCTTGTACATTATGAGTGAATCCCCCAATTGGAGCAATCCCCTGCGCGACTCGCGCGACCTCAGACTGCCCCGTATCGCCGGCCCATGCAGCCTCGTCATTTTCGGTGTCACGGGCGATCTGGCACAAAAGAAACTACTGCCGGCCGTCTACGACCTGGCGAACCGTGGCCTACTGCCGCCGAGCTTCGGTCTGACCGGTTTCGCCCGCCGCGACTGGACACAGGAACGGTTCATCGAATTCGTCAAGGCCGCCGTCCAGGCGCATTGCCGTACGCCGTTCAAGGAGTCGACTTGGCGCAATCTGGCCGCCGGCATCCGCTTCGTGCAGGGTACGTTCGACGACCCGGAGGCCTTCGAGCGTCTAAGCGCCACCGTGCAGGAGCTTGACCGCGACCGCGGCACGCAGGGTAACCATGCCTTCTACATGTCGGTGCCGCCGCGCGCATTCCCACAGGTCGCCAAGCAGCTGGCCGCCTCCGGCCTGTCGCGCTCGTCCGAGGGCGCATGGCGCCGCGTGATCATCGAGAAGCCGTTCGGCCATGATCTGGCCAGCGCCAAGGAACTCGACAGCGTGGTATCCGAAGTGTTCGACCCGAGCTCCGTGTTCCGCATCGACCACTACCTCGGCAAGGAAACCGTGCAGAACCTGCTGGCCCTGCGTTTCGCCAACGCCATGTACGAGCCGATCTGGAACGCCAACTATGTGGACCACGTGCAGATCACGATGGCCGAGGACATCGGCATCGGCGGCCGCGCCGGCTATTACGACGGCATCGGCGCCGCACGCGACGTCATCCAGAACCACCTGCTTCAGCTCATGGCTCTGACCGCCATGGAGGAGCCGGTGAGCTTCACCGCCAAGGACCTGACCGCCGAAAAGACCAAGGTGCTTTCCGCCGTGCGCCTGCCCAAGGACCTCGCCGCCAACACCGCGCGCGGCCAGTACGCCAAGGGCTGGCAGGGCTCGCACGAAGTGGTCGGCTACTTGGAGGAAAAAGGCATCGACCCCAAGAGCACCACTGAAACGTACGCCGCCATCCGCCTCGATATCGACACCCGCCGCTGGGCTGGCGTGCCGTTCTACCTGCGTTGCGGCAAGCGCCTCGGCAAGCGTGTAACCGAAATCGCCGTGGTGTTCAAGCGCGCCCCGCATCTGCCGTTCGAGCAGACCGCCGTGCGCGAACTCGGCAAGAACGCCATCGTGATTCGCGTGCAGCCCGACGAGGGCGTCACCATGCGCTTCGGAGCCAAGGTGCCGGGCGGCTCCACCATGGAGGTCCGTGACGTGAACATGGACTTCAGCTACGGCCGCTCCTTCACCGAGAACTCGCCGGAAGCCTATGAGCGACTGATTCTGGACGTGCTGCTCGGTGATCCGCCGTTGTTCCCGACCACCGAAGAGGTGAACCTCAGCTGGGAGATCCTCGATCCGATTGAACAATTCTGGTCCACGCTTGGCCAGCCGCAGGCCTACCGCGCCGGTACGTGGGGTCCGGCACAGGCCGACGAAATGCTGGCGCGCGACGGCCGCCACTGGAGGATGCCATGATCATCGATATGCCGAACACCCGCACCCGCGAGATTGCGCACAAAATCGAACAGCTGCACGAGGAGCGCGGCGAATCGGCGACCGGCCGCGTGCTGACGCTGCTCATCGCCACCGAGGACGCGGACCTAGAGCATGCGCTGGAAATCGCGAACTCGGCCAGCCGTGAGCACCCGTGCCGCGTGATTGCCGTAGTACCGGATACCAATCCTGCCGATCAGTCCGGCGAAGGCGAACCGAACGCGGCCGAAGTGGCCGCCGAGGTGAGCGCGAGTCGCGATAATCCGGCCGTCGATTTGACCGACGGCCCGAACGATCCGAACGATTCCAACCTGAACGCCCAAGTGCGATTCGGCGCGGACGCCGGTGCCGGTGAGATCATCATCTTGCGTCCGCGCGGTGGCCTTATCAACCACCCGGATACGCTGGTTATCCCGCTGCTTGTGCCGGATGCGCCTGTAGTGGCGTGGTGGCCGACCACACCGCCGTCGAACCCGGCCAAGGATCTGATGGGTGCGATGGCCCGCAGTCGCATCACCGACGCGTTGCACTCCAATAATCCGGAGGCCACGATTGAGCGTTTGCGCCGCAATTGGACACCGGAAGATATCGACTTGTCCTGGACACGACTGACCGTCTGGCGCGCAATGCTCGCCTCGATGCTCGATCAGCCGCCGCACCTGCCCATCACCGCCGCGAAGGTGACCGGCAAGGCCGACTTCCTGCCTATGGAAATGCTGTGCGCATGGCTGCGTCTGAAACTTGGCGTACCAGTCGAAACTGAGTTCGTGCCCGACGCGCAGGCCGTGACCGGCGTGTACCTGACCCGTGAGGACGGTGTGATCTCGCTGGAACGCCCGTATGAGGACCAAGCGCTGATCTCGCTGCCCGGCCAGACTCCGCAGGAAGTGTCCGTGCCGATGCGCACCATCGAGGACTGCCTGACCGAGGAACTGCGTCGCATCGATCCCGATGAGATCTACGCCGAGGTCATCAACGAAGGCTGGGATCTGATTCGTCACTGAAGTCGGTAGAACCCGTTGCCACAGCGGCGTTGGAATGAGTTCGGCAATTGTGGCCGAGCCATGCCAACGCCGTTGCTCATCGTTTCCTACCTCATGCGATGCCGAAGCTCATGCCCGCGGAGTAATAAAGTGACATATGCGATGTCGCACAATGTGGATTGTGTTGTCAACTGACAACACAATCCACATTGCAAAGTACGACACATACCCCATACAAGGACCATACATGGCAACTCGAAAACTCATTGTGTATCCGAATAAAGATCTGATGATTCAGGCTGGCGCGCAACGTTTTGTCTTGGCGCTACTCGATTTGCTCGCCGAACGATTGCCTGATGGCACGCATCGCACGCGTGTGGATGTGGCGCTGTCTGGCGGTTCGGCCGCGCAGCCGCTGGGCTTGGTGCTGAACGATCCGCTGGCTGACGCGATTGATTGGTCGCGCGTGCATTTCTGGTGGAGCGACGAACGTTTTGTGCCGGCTTACGACACCGATCGCAATGCTTTGGAGGCCCGTCGCCTGCTGCTTGACCAGCTGGTGGCAGATGGCAAGCTGCCTGAGTCGAATATTCATGAGATGGCGGCCGATACCCGTTCAGCCGATGACATCGCCGATGTGATGGATCAGGCCGACAGCGATGATGCTTCCGTTCGCGCCGCCGCCGATGCCGCGAATGATGCGTTGCTGGACGATGTCGCGAGCGACTATGAGCGCGAGTTGGTGAATGAATTGGGGCCGGAACCGGTAATCGATCTGATGATTCTCGGCATGGGACCGGACGGTCACTATGCGTCGCTGTTCCCTGGTCATGATGAGGTCAAGGTTACTGATAGGCTCACCGTGGGTGTGAACCACTCCCCCAAGATGCCGCCGCTGCGTGTTTCATTGACCGCGCCGCTCATCGCGCGTTCACGCCATACGTGGTTCTTCGCCGCCGGTGCCGGCAAAGCCGAATCGCTGGCCCATGTCTTCGAGCAGCCCAACAAACCGGATTACCCGTCCTCCTACGCCAACGGAGTGGACGAGTTCATCTGGTTCTCCACCGAAGAAACCGTCACCGAGTTGTGAGTGAATTAAGCCCCCTCTGATGAGGGGGCTTAATTCGTCTATGGCTACGCCTCGATCTCGGACTTGCCCTCTTCGCCGCCGGCCCCTGCAATTAGGGACTCGCCTGCGGCGAGGCTCAGTGTTGGCTCGGCGGCATAGCCGCCTCGCTCCGAAGAGGGCCGGGGAGCCCACCGGGCTCCCCTAAGCCCGAGATCGCGAGGCTACGCCTCGATCTCGGACTTGCTGTTTTCTCAGCTCGGCTATCGCCGAGCCTGAAGAAGGCCGGACAGCCCACAGGGCTGTCCTAAACCTGAAATCACGAGGCTACGCCTCGATTTCAGGCTTGCCTTCTTCAGCCCACAGCGTGTGGAACACGCCGGGCTTGTCTACGCGACCGTAGGTGTGGGCACCGAAGAAGTCACGCTGGGACTGGGTCAGAGCGGTGGGCAGGCGCTTGGAGCGCAGACCATCGTAGTACGCCAGGGAGCTGGAGAACACCGGGGTCGGGATGCCGGCCTCCACCGCGCGAACGATCACGCGACGCCATGCATCCTGCGATTCGCCGATGATCTTCTCGAAGTACGGATCGAACAGCAGGGAAGCCGGCGGGTTATCGCCCCTGAAGGCCTCGGTGATGCGGTCGAGCAGGAACTGGGCGCGAATAATGCAGCCGCCACGCCAAATGCGGGCCACTTCGGACAGGTTGATATCCCAGCCGTATTCCTTGGCACCGTCCTGAATCTCGTTCAGGCCCTGAGCATAGGCCACGACCTTGGAAGCGAACAGAGCCTTGCGCACGTCCTCGACGAACGCGGCCTTGTCTTCTCCGGCCAGATCGATGGTCTTGTTCGGTCCAGCCAGACCTTCCTTCTGAGCGTCTTCACGCAGCTCACCGTGCGAAGACAGTGCACGAGCGAACACGGCTTCACCGATGGCAGCCACAGGAGAACCACATTCCAGACCAGTCTGCACGGTCCACGTACCAGTACCCTTCATGCCGGCATGATCCACGACCACGTCCACGAACGGCTTGCCGGTCTCGGCATCCTTGTGGTGCAGAATCTCAGCGGTGATCTCGATCAGGTAGGAGTCAAGGTCGCCCTTGTTCCATTCAGCGAACACGTCGCCAATCTCCTCGGCATCCATGCCGAGTCCACGGCGCAGAATGTCATACGCCTCACCAATCACCTGCATATCGGCATACTCGATGCCGTTGTGCACCATCTTGACAAAGTGGCCGGCACCATCGGTGCCGATGTGGGTCACGCACGGTTCGCCGTTCACCTTGGCGGCGATGGACTGAAGAATCGGGCCCAAGGTCTTCCAGGATTCCGCAGTGCCACCAGGCATCAGAGACGGGCCGTTGAGCGCGCCTTCCTCACCACCGGACACGCCGCAACCCACGAAGTGGAAGCCCTTGGCACGTACTTCCTTCTCACGCTTGATGGTGTCCTTGAAGAAGGAGTTGCCACCGTCGACGATGATGTCGCCCGGTTCGAACACCTCTTCCAGCTGCGCGATGGTCGCGTCGGTCGGAGCACCGGCCTTGACCATGATGATGGCGGTACGCGGACGCTTCAGGGACGCGGCGAATTCCTCGAGCGTTTCGGCCGGCACGAAGTTGCCTTCGGTGCCATGCTCGTTCATGAGCTTCTCGGTACGCGAGTAGTGGCGGTTGAACAACGCCACCGTGTTGCCATGGTGCGCCAGATTACGCGCCAGATTGGAGCCCATCGTGGCCAGTCCAATCACACCAATGTTTGCTGTAGCTTCGGCCATGTGCCTTGCCTTTCGTTTGATTGTCCCATCGTCATCACGCGCGTCACAAAACAGCGCATCAGCGGAGGGAATCATTCCTTCAACGCTTGAAAGTGTATCCCGCTTACCACCCACACGCGAGGGCTGTCTTAGGTTCTACGCACCTTCTGCCCGCGAAGCGTAATTACTTGCCGGCCATTCACATACGCCCGGCCTTGGAAGGGTCGATATGCATGGTCTGGAAGCGATTGGCCATGTAAGCGTCGCTGTAGCGTTCGCTGAACCACATCGCGACCGGTGAATCCTGCGGCTGGCCGGCCATGCGCCCATACCAGCAATCCAAGGCCATCAGCGTGAAGGCAATGTCGATCACCATCAGCACCGTGCATACCGCAGTCAGCGAATACCGCGCTTTCCATGGAATGCGATTAATCAGAGCCAGCAGTCGCGGTAACAGCCACTTGACCCACACCACACCAATCAGTCCCCAGAAGAACATGAATTGGCCTGAAGTACGTCCGTCGATGGACAGCCAACGGCCGGTGTAATCCCACGCGGTAATACCAAACGCCGCTTCCATGAACCAGCTGGTGCAATATTCGAACGCGCCGCCGATCACCGCCGAAGCGCAGAAAATCAAGAACGGATTCGCCTTCCACAGGCGATTCAGGCACACGGTTACCAATACCGCACCACAGCCGTAAATCGGCGAGAACGGGCCCCACAGCAAACCAGCGCGGTCCTGAAGTTCACCGTTATACAGCGCCATATGGTAGATCGTCTCCACAATCAGGCCACCCACCGAAGCGATGGTAAACAGCCAGAAGATATTGAAAAAGTCCAGCGCAATATAGCCCTTGCCGGACTGGTCGCGGCCTAGCATGCCGGCCGCCACAGCCGATTCATAATCATCGCGATCGTCCATACGCCTGAGCGCGCGCTGCAGACGGCGTTCCTCGCTCAGGGAGGGATCGGCGGTCACCGAAATCACGACGAGAATAATCATCTGAATCAGCGGCAGCAGCAGGTTGAAGCCAAGGCCGGTCAGGGCCAGCGACAGCATGCCGTCGGCCAATGTCAACGGCATCAGCACGTAGGTCCAGCGCGCGGCATACCGGCGATGATTGCGCAGCAGCATCACGCCGAACACAATCAGGCATGCGGCACTGACTACCAGCACCACCGCATGAATCGCGGACAGGATGAAGGTCAGGCTCATCGCATCGACGTGCACATGACCATCCAGAATCTCGCGCACGGCATAGAGGATGGAAATCACCATAATCGGCAATGTGGCGAGTCCGTCCAGCAGCACGACCGCGCCATAGATGCGCGCCAGAATCGGTAATCGCTTGGCGTTCAGGTTCAAGCCGACGTCGTCCAGTTCGACGGCCACCAGATCGGCCACGACTGCGGACTCGGCGTCACGGTTCTCCCGCGGCTTGCCGGGGGTAGTGGCCGTGCCATCGTCCTTGAATTCAACCATGGTTTCCTCCCCACATAGCGTCCCCTTACACTATCACCCGATTGCAGTTTTGCCGAACTTGATGGACGGCCGGTACATGTCTGTCTACATTGCCGGACACCGAGCCCGCTATCGCTTTCAGAAAGCATCCAAAAACCATCCAGAAATCTTGTCAATAAGTTCCAGAACGCCTTTTGCTCTGCCCAGCGACACACGATAAGCCGCTGGGCAGCGGCGTTATTCCGCCAAAAACATCATCAATCACCCCATTAATCTCCGGCAGCCGTATTACGCTACTACAAACGTAGCGCTACGATTAACGTATCGCTACGGAAAACGTAGCAACCAAGCAACACCAAGCTCCGGAGGTATCAGTGGGCAATATCTTCAAGGTCCTCAGACGCGACTTCCTGCGCCTGTTCAAGGTGCCGGCCGCATGGGTGATCCTGTTCGGCATGGTGTTCATCCCGCCACTGTATTCGTGGTACAACATCGTCGGCTTCTGGGACCCGTACGGCAATACCAAAGGCATCACCGTCGCCATCGCCAACAATGACGACGGCACCGACAACGCGCTCATCGGCAAGCAAAACCTCGGCGATCAAATCGTCAAGCAGATGAGAAGCAACGACCAGCTCGGCTGGACCTTCGTCACCGAAGCCGAGGCCATGGACCAAGTGGAATCCGGCAAGGCATACGCAGCCATCATCATTCCCAAAGACTTTTCCGACGATCTCGCCGGCGTGGTGACCGGCGGCAAGAGTCGGCCCACTCTGGAGTATTACGTCAACGAAAAAGCCAGCGCCATCGCCCCCAAAGTCACCGACGTCGGCGCGTCCACTGTGGACCGCACGGTCAATTCCACATTCGTCTCCACCGTATCCGAAGTACTTACCGAAGTCATCAATACGGTTGACGGCAAAGCCATCAGTACCGAAGACACCACCAAAGCCAAGGCCCTCACGGCCCTTGCCGAGGCCTCCGACGATGTGCAGCACACACGCAGCACCATCGCCAAGCTCACCACCAAACTCACCGACACCCCAGAGCAGACACGCACCGCACGTCAGGCGCTGGACGACGCACGCACACTTGGCATCGACACTGCAGAAGGTCTGGCCGGCGTCTCCACCCTGATCGGCACTACCCAGACCAGTCTGAACGGCTTCGTCACCTCCACGTCCGAAGCGCTTGACCAAGGCTCAAGCCTGCTGAGCCAAGCCGCAGCACAGGCCAACCAAAGCGTGGGCACGGTAACCGGAACCATCAGCGCCGCCAATCAGCAGGTAGGCGGACTGATCAATACGGCGGAAGACATCAACCAAGCGAACGCCGACATCATCGACCAACTCAAAGGGCTGCCGAACGCCAATCGAGAACCGCTGCAATCCGCCATTGCCACACTGGAAAGCCGCAATAGCGAGCTTGCCGGCGCACTGGGCAACCTCGATAGCCTGAACACCACTATCGGCAATGCCTCCACAGACACCGCCGGATTGGCGCAGCATCTCAATACCGCCACCCAAACCACGGTGCGCGAGGCCAATACCGCTCGCGGCACCATCACCTCCGGCGCCATTCCTCAGCTCAACACCGGTCTCAACGCCCTCAGCTCGACCGCCAGCACTCTGTCGACCGGCATCACGTCGCAAGGCTCACTCATCGATCAGTCGAAGCATACCCTCGACCAACTCGACAAAGCAGCCTCCACCACGGTGACCGCGCTGCGCGACACCGATAAGGCGCTGGCCGGCGTACAAACCAAGCTCGATACGCTGGTCACCGACATCAAAGCCCTGAGCATCTCCAGTTCACTCAGTTCCCTGATCGGCACCGACGGCAAACTGGATGCCGCCACAATCGCCGACTTCATGCTCTCCCCCACTGTTATCAGCGAACAGGCCGTCTATCCGGTCGCCTCCTATGGTTCCGGCATGGCACCGCTGTTCACCACCCTGTCTTTGTGGGTGGGCGCGTTCGTGCTCGTGGTCATTCCCAAACTCGAAACCGATGATGAGGGCATCGACGATCTCACGCCAACCCAAGGCTATCTCGGTCGCTTCCTGCTGCTGGCCACGCTGGCTGCCGTCCAAGGCCTGGTCACGGCCATCGGCGATCTTGTCATCGGCATTCAATGCGCGAGCGCCCCAGTGTTTCTGCTCACCTGCGTCATCACCTCACTGGTGTATATGTCGGTGATTTTCGCCCTCTCCACCACGTTCATGCACGTGGGCAAAGGCGTATGCGTGGCGCTGGTCATTCTGCAGGTGCCGGGCGCCTCCGGCCTGTACCCGATTGAAATGATGCCCGCGTTCTTCCGCGCCATCTACCCGCTGCTGCCGTTCACCTATTCGATTGACGCGATGCGTGAAACCATCGGCGGCTTCTACGACGGCCTCTGGTTCGCCTATATCGGCAAATTGCTGATTTTCGTGGTTCTGGCCTTTGCGCTTGGCCTCGGCGCCCGGCCGAAACTGGCCAATCTCAACCGCCTGTTCGCGCGGGAAATCAAGGAAAGCGACATGATTATCGGCGAGCCGGTGCACATGCCCGGCAGCGAATACCGTGTCACTCAGGCCATTGCAGCACTGGCCGACCACGACGAATACCGTCATGCCATCGAACGTCGGGCCGCCAAATTCGCCTACCGTTATCCCCGGCTGCTGCTGGGTGCGCTTATCGCCGGATTCGTGGTGCCGGCCGCGCTCATTATCGTGTTTGCGCTGACCACCAGCGAGAAAATCGTAGTCATGGGCACATGGCTGGCATGGGTGCTCATCATCATGGGCTTCCTGATGGTCGTGGAATTCATGCGCGATTCCATCCGCCGCCAAACCAAGCTCGGCAACCTCTCCGACGAGTCGATCCGCGCCATGCTGTACGGGCATAAGGCCAAGCGTCGCGACACCTCCGCCGAACGCCACGAAGAAGCGGACCCGAGCGCCGCTGTTACCGCAATCATCCCCACTATTCCGCCGACCAAGGAAGGCAGGCACGCACGATGAACACCATGTGGAAACTGTTTACCGGCGACATCAAACGCCTGACCAGCAACGTGGTCTCCATCATCATCGTGATCGGCTTGGTGATGATTCCCGGCCTGTTCACCTGGTTCAACGTGGCCGCATGCTGGGACCCGTTCTCGAATATGAAGAACCTGAAATTCGCGGTGGCGAATGTGGATGAGGGGTATCGTTCCAACCTGATCCCGGTGAAAGTCACGGTCGGCGATCAGGTGGTGAACGCGCTGCGCGCCAACAGTCAGCTCGATTGGACGATCACGTCCAAAGCCGATGCCGTCGAGGGCGCACGATCCGGCAAATACTACGCGGCCATCGTAATTCCGAAGTCGTTCAGCAAAGACATGATGACCTTCTTCTCCGACGACGTGCAGCATGCCGAACTGACCTATTACCGCAACGAGAAGAAGAACGCGCTGGCACCGAATCTGCTCAACGAGGGCACGGATGAGGTTGCGGCGGAAATCAACACCACGTTCGCTAAGACCATCACTTCGGCCGGGCTGGAAATCGCGTCTTCGCTGGCCGATCAGCTGTCCAAGCCCGAGACCAAAGAGCAACTGAATACCTTCAACGCCAACATCGCCAATTTCGCCACACAGCTTGACGATACGGCGGATCTGCTTGGCACATACAGCGCATTGACCGATACGGCCGGCGCCTTGCTCGACACCTCGAACTCACTGATCACTCAGGTTTCCTCTGCCGCCAAACAAGGCGGCAAGGATCTTGCCAGCGCCAAACAGGAAGTCACCGACGTGGCCGGAGCCCTGGGCACCACCGCTGACGCGATGAGCAGCGCACTGGACGCGAGCGCCTCCAGTTTCGGCGCGGTGTCCGACTCCATAGACAAGCTGTATTCCGACGCGAATGTTGGTGCCACCACGGCCGCCGACGAATTGGACCGTCAAGCCACGGCCATTGGCAAGCAGACGGAGAAATACACTGAAATTCGCAACACGTTGGCCGGCATACTGGGCAACGACTCATCCATCATCACGGCGATTGACCGTTCAATCGCACGGCAAAACAGGCTGCGGCAAGCGCTGAATACGGCGGCGACCGATATTCGCCAAGGCAATCAGGACGCGCAGGATCAGCATGCGCAGGTCAAGAATCTGGCTGATCAAGCACAGAACAGTATTGCCAATATCAAGTCAGATTTCTCGGCCACGGTGAAACCGCAAATCGACTCCCTGTCGTCCACCGTCGCTGACGCCTCCGGCATACTGAGTTCCGGCGCCACCCAGTTGGACTCCACGCTCGGCGACCTGAAAGGGACTTCCGACGACGCCAGCGATATGCTCAGTGACGCTCGCACTACCTTGGACAAGGTGTCCGGCAAACTGCGTTCCGCCGGTGCCGAACTGGCTTCGTTCAACAGCACACTGAGCGACGCACTAAACAGTGGCGATATGGGCATGGTCAAAGAGGTGCTGGGCAATGATCCCGAAACGCTGGCCAGTACGTTGGCCGCACCGGTGCAGCTCAGGCGCAAGGCCGTATTCCCGGTGGCGAATTTCGGTTCGTCGATGGCACCGTTCTACACGCTGCTGCCGCTGTGGGTGGGCGCGCTGCTGATGGTGGTGACGCTGAAAACCACCGTGTCTCGCCGGACGCGCAAAGCATTGGGCGATCCGCGGCCGCATCGGCTCTTCCTTGGGCATTACGGGGTGTTCGCGCTGATTGCGCTGCTGCAATCCACGGTGTCGCTCGGTGGCGATCTGCTGTTCCTGCGCGTGCAGGCCGTGCATCCGCTGCTGTTTATGTTGTCTGGATGGCTGGCCTCGCTGGTGTTCTCGTTCTTCACCTATACGATGGTGGTGAGTTTCGGCAATGTGGGTAAGGCAATCGGCGTGCTTATGCTCATCGTGCAGATTTCGGGTGCGAACGCTGCCTACCCGGTGCAGATGTTGTCCGACTTCATCGCCAAAGTCAGTCCGCTCTTGCCGCTCACCCATGCGGTGACGATGATGCGTGCGGCCATCGCCGGCATCTACGACATGGATTACTGGCGGGCCGCCGGAATGCTGCTGGCATTCGTGCCGCCGCTACTGTTGCTTGGGCTGTTGCTCAGGAAGCCACTGGTGCGGTTCAACCAGTGGTATGTAGCCCAAGTCGAGAGCACTAAAGTGCTGAGCTAGTAGGTATTATCCGGGAGTTGCCTACAAACGGCATGGACTTACCACCCTCAGTCTGGCTTTGCCAGCCAGCTCTCGCCAGCGGGAGCGTACGGGAGCATATTTCGAAGAGAAGAGATGACGGAGATGACAGATACGACGGCGACACCGCGCGGTGAGCGCACGCGCGAGGCGACGGATCGCAAGCTCATGCGAGCCACGCTGCAGATTGCGGTGGACCGCGGCATCAGCGGCGTGACCATCGAGGAGGTGGCCCGGCGCTCCGGTGTGGCCAAAACCACGATTTACCGCCGATATCATAATGCCGACGAGCTGCTGCACGAGATCAGCGCGATGTATCTGGCCATCCCGGATTCCGACCCAGTGCCCAGCCCCACGCGTGAGCATTTCACGCAACTATTGCAGCGATTGGTCGATTGGGTGCGCGACAACGACATCGACGTCAAGCGCGTGGGCATTGTGTTGTCCAGCGAGGCCGAGTTCTTCCAGCACATCGTCGACCAGGTGGTGACCCCGTGGCTGGAGCATGTGGGGGCGTTCCTCAAGCAGGGAGTCGCGCAGGGCGTGTTTCGCGAGGACGTTGACGAGAAGTTGCTGTTGTCCACGATTATCGGATCTTTGGTGGCGTATGAGGCCATCGAGGGCAAAGCAATGGACGACGACACCGCCTGGGCCTCGCGCATGGCCGATCTGCTGTGGCCAGCATTGCTGAAGTAGCGGTCTTACTCCTGAATCGAAGCCTCCTGGCGGGCGACTTCGAGGGCTTTGTTGAAGGCGTCGGAGGTCCAACTGGCGCCGGCGACCTTGTCCACTTTGAGGCCCTTCAGAGGTTTGCCGTCCACCACGCCGTTAATGGCTTTGGCGAAGTCGTCCTGATGGTTCTTGGAAATCGTGGTGAACGGGTGCCCAATGATATTGACGGTCTCGACGTTGCCGTCCTTGATGGTCAGATGGACGTCGATGGAATCCTCGCCTACCGGGCCGTACTGGCCGTTGATCGAGTAGTTGCCGTCCTTGTAGTTGCCGGTGTCCTTCTTGTCGGACGTGGTGGTGGACGGGTCGTTGTGCGACGAGCTGGAATCGGAGCCGTCGGAGCTATCGGAGCCGTTCGACTGGGATTGCGACTGCTCTTCCTGCGACTTCTCGGTCTCGCCCGAGTTGCCGGCGTACGCATCGTCCATCGGCGTGGCCTCGGATTCGCCGCACCCGGCCAGCAGCGCGCCAGCCACGACCAGTCCGGCCGCCGCCAATGTCGCGGATTTCTTCAACATATTCTTTTCGGTCATATTCACGCTCCTTAAGCCCCCCTCTGACGAGGGGGGCTGTCAGCGAAGCTGACTGGGGGAGAGACCATCAGCTTGCCATGTATTCCTCACATACTGCTCGATACCCCTGACGGCCCTACTCCTCGCCGCCGGTTTTCGCGGCCTTGGTGGGGTCAGCGAAACCAATGGCGGTCTCGCCGTTCTGCGCGCCCTCGACCTGTGCACCCGTGGAGGCGGGCTTGCCGCCGGCCGCCTCGTAGGCCTTGCGCGCATCCTCGTCATTCCACTTCTCACCGACGAGCACGCCATGGTTGAGCATGATCTCGCGCTGCGCGCAGCTGGCGACCAGCGCATCGTGGGTGACCACGATAATCGTGGTGCCCTGCTCGTGCAGCTTGCGGAACAGGTCGAGCACGATCTTCTCGTTCTTCTCGTCGAGGTTGCCGGTGGGCTCATCGGCCAGAATCAGCTTCGGGTCGTTGATCAGCGCGCGGGCCACGCACACGCGCTGCTGCTCGCCGCCGGAGAGCTGGCCGGGCAGGTGGTGGGCGCGGTCCTTCAGGCCGACCTTTTCCAGCGCCTCCATGGCCTGCTTCTCATCGACCACCGAATGGTAGTACTGGGCCACCATCACGTTTTCCACGGCGGTCAGGTGCGGAACCAGATAGAACTTCTGGAACACCAGTCCGATGAGGTTCTTGCGCACGTCGGCCAGCTGCGTGGCGTTCAGGTCCTCCAGCTTGCGGCCTTCCAGCTTCACGGAGCCCTTGGAGGGCGTGTCCATGCAGCCAATCATGTTCATCAGCGTGGTCTTGCCTGAACCGGATGAGCCGACGATGGCGAGCCATTCGCCTTCCGGCACGGTCAGATTGAGGTCGTCCACGGCATGCAGGTCGCCGTAGATCTTCGAGATGTGGTCGAGTTCAAGTAGCATGACGTTTCTCTTTCTTTATTCTTCGCGAAGCACGACGGCGGGGTCGATGCGGGTGGCGCGGTGGACGGGCGGGATGGAGGCGACGATGGCGATCAGCGCGCTGAACAGCACGGAAATCAGCGCCAGCCACCAGTTGAATCCGATGGAGCGTTCGAACACCGCCACGCACAGCCAACTGGCGAGTCCGTAGCCGATTGCGGTGCCGATAAGACCGCCGATCAGGCCGTAGAGCGATGATTCGATGTAGAACTCGGTGCCGATGGCGCGCGAGCTAGCACCGAGGGCCTTGCGCAGGCCGATCTCGTTGCGTCGCTGCGAGACGATCGAACTGATTGTGGTGCCGACGCCGACGAGCGTCAGCACCAGCACCACCAGCGAGACGATCCAGAACAGCGTCTGCAGCATGGTGATGATGCGGGTGTCGGAGGCGGTGATCTTGGTGACCTGCTGTGCCTTGACGTGCATGGAGGTCATGTCGTTGATGCTGGACACCAGGCCTGCGAGGTCGCTGGCGCCGGCCGAATACTCGATGACGTCCACGCCGCGCGTGATGCCGGTGAGCTTGTTGACGTCGGCGTTGGTGGCGTAGATGATCGAGTCTTCGCTGCCGCCGGTGTCCACGATGCCGGCCACGCGGAATTCGGTACCGGAGGTGTCCATGATGTCACTGGAGACACGGCCGTCTTTGGTTTGCTGGTCGATCGAGGAGTTCGACGAAGTGCCGTTGGTGCTGGCGTTATCGGATGCACGGTAGCCGATGGTGATGGCGGAGCCGATTCTCAGACCGATGGCGTCGGCGATGTCGCGTCCGACCAGCACCTTGCCGTCGGTCGGCCACGAGCCGTCGACCACCCAGTGATGGTTGAGGTTCTTGACCTGCGCCGCATTCACGCCGGCCATCACGTACGGCGAGGCGTTGACGCGCACGTTCTCGTATCGGTAGGTGGCGTATTTCGCGGAACCCTTGGCCTTGACCATTTCAGTGGTGTGCTGCACCATCGCCTTGTCGATGCCGGCCTTGCCGTCGGCATTGGTCGATTCGGTGGGCGTGACAATCAGGTTCGCGCCGTACGCACGCATCTCCTCGTTCATCTGCTGCGGCACGGCGAGGCAGATCATCGCCAGGCAGAACAGTGTGGCCGCGCCGACCAGCGACGCCACCACGGCCATCACCGCGCGCGAACGCCGGCGGAACACGGCGCTGAACAGCATTCTGAAGAACATACCGGTGTTGGTCATCGGTTTCCTCCTTCCACACCTACGTAGATAAACTCAGCGACCATGGAGCACCTCCGCGGGCTTGAGATTCAGAATCGAACGAATCGAGGAGGCGGACGCCAGCAGCACGGTGACAGCCAGCAGCACGAACACCAGCACGAACACCATCGGCCGCATCGTAATGCCGGAACCGAACACCACCCGGCCTATCAGCTGGGCCACGCCGGAACCAAGCAACGCGCCCACAATCGCGCCCAGCAGCGAGATTGCCGCCGTTTCGGCCAGCATCAGGCGGGATACCGCGGCATCGGTGGCACCGAGCGCCTTGAGCAGCGCCAGCTCGCCAGACCGTTCGCCGATCGAGGCGACCATCAGGTTGGCCACGGCCACGGCTGCGGCGATCAGGCTCAGCACGGTCATCAGAATCATCACGGCCTGCGTCTTTTGCAGCACATTGCCCTGCAACGCGGCCACCTGACGCACCTGCTTGGCCACCGCGCCCGGAATCACCTCTTCGATCTGGTAGGCGATCGAGCTCGGGTAGGCGGTGCAGTACCAGGTCTCCCATTCCTCTTGGCTCAGCGCGGCCGGGTTCGCGGCGGCCTTACGGGCCAGGTCGTTCTCCGGCGTGGTCAGGGCCTTGACCTCGATCTTGTCGACCGAATCGGGCAGGTCGGCGAGCACCTGGGCCGTGGAGGAGGCGATGTAGAGCGAGCCGTTGTCCTCGTCGCCGGAATCGTAGACACCAGTGAGCTTGATTTTCTGCTCGTTCTTCTTGCCTGAGGCGGTGGTTTTGTTGAGGGTGATGGTGTCGCCGGTGGTCACACCGAGTTCGGAGGCCAGCGTCTTGCCGATCACGCCCTGGTCGGAATCGTCCTTGGGCCACTTGCCGTCCAGCTGCCACCACGAGCGCATGCCTTCCACGCCCACGACTGTGGTCTCGCCGGTGGAGATCTTGAGGTCCTTGTTGAACCACGTGCCGACGACCGGCACGTTGGCACCGTTCACCGTGGCATGGATGTTGAGCTGCGGCGCGAAGTTGGTGATGTTGAACGACCAGAAGATCGTCTTGATCTTGGCCGCGTCCGACTCCTTCAGAAAAGCGGTCGGGTCGCTGGTGGACGCCGCGCCGCCCGACTCGGTGTTGTACAGGTCGGAAACGACCGCGTCCGCCTTAGGCTGCACGGTGATGTTCGAACCGTAGGTGGACAGCTCGGCGTTGAGCTTGTCGCCCACGTCGAACACGACGCCCAGCATCGATACGGACACGGTCGCCGACAGGCATACGGTCAGCGCGATAAGCAGGCGCCGGCGCAGCTGTCGGGTGAACGAGCGAGTAATCATACGCAGAAAGAACATGATTCTTGTCTCCTGCCTGACTCACTGGAAGTGGGCGCTCAGCGCGTCCAGATCCGTAGTTTGAATGGTGATCTTGCCGTGGCCGGTCTTGTACGGGAATGGTATCGGGTTGCAGCCACCCTTGAAGCCGATGGTCGCCAGGTTGATGGCCACCTCGCACTTCTTGCAGATGATCTTGCCGTCCTTCTCGTAGTAGCCGGCGTCGCCGCAGTTCTCGCAGGCGTCCAGGCCGATGCCGTACGCGCCACCGTTCTTTCGGATGATGATGAAGCGCATGACGGTGCCGTCCTTGGCCTTGTATTCGAAGCGGTGCAGGTGGCCGTCCTCGACCTGGCTGAAGGGGATGGTGGCCACGCCGTCCTTGAGCGAGTAGGCTTCCGGCGGCGAAAGGGTGATGGTCTGATGGGTCGCGGCGACGCCCACGGTCAGGGTTGCTGTGACGCCGATGGCTGCGATAAGGCTCCACACGGCAGCGGCGATGGCGTGGCGGCGGAATACCTTATGCCGGCGCAACGTGGCCTCGTTGGCTCCCGGCACATCATGGGTTTTCATACGGAAACCGGCCACGATGGAGGCCACGGCGGGAATCAGGAACACCAGCGCCTGCGCCATAATCATCGTGGAGTTCTGGTTGATGGACCAAGCCAGCGCCACGAACATCGTATGGTTCATCGGGAAGCCTCGCGCCTGCAGAATCTGGGCAAGACCAGTGAAGTGTTGAATCAGCAGAATCACCATCATGGCCGCGACGGCCACGGTGAACGCCCAGCGCACGGCAGTGGTGCGCATCGTGCGGAAGATGGCGGCCACAATAATGGACATGGCCACGCCAAGCAGGAAACCAAGAGCGCGCAGCAGCATGGCCGAAGTGAATGCGGTCTCCCCTGGTTCCACCCAGATGGTGAGCTGCAGAATCACGTCCGGCAGCGCGTAGAACAGGGTGAGTGCGATGTCGATGGCGGCCACGGCGTTAGCGATGTGCATGAACACCTTGTGCTGCTGCCAATTGGTGGTGATGCGGCGTGCGAACACCACCACGACGATGGTCAGGATGTCGGCAATGATCGCGCACCACAACACCGGGTAGTTGACGAACGTGCGCTGATTGATCACGGCCGAGGCGCGCAGGCCGGCGAATACGATGGCGGCGATCAGACCGACGATCAGGCCGATGAGACGCCAATGCGAGCTTATCGGCTTATCTCGCCCCTCACCGACCGTGAGCATCACGCTCAGGCTCATCACCAGCAATGCGGGGGCCAAAGTGCCCGGCATCACTGCCACGAATTGTTCAAGCATTCGCGTCCTTTCTCTGTTCACCTTAGGCTCCCCTCTCTGAGGGGAGCTGTCCGCGAAGCGGACTGAGGGGAGTTTTAGACCGTCCTAAGAATTATCTCCCTAAAGCGGCGTAAAGCCCCCTCTGACGAGGGGGCTTTCTGCTTAGTCAATCACCACTGGCGAGGAGTGTAATCCCAGTTGTCGAAGGTGACCTCGATCGGCTCGGTCCAGAAGTGGCCCTTGACGCCGGTCTCCGGGTCAACGTGCAGCATCCAACCCTTGGAGGCCGGGGATTCGATGGAGAGCTTCAGCTGGTAGGTGCCAGCCTTGTCGAGCTTGACGTTGGCGCCGTAGTGCGGGCCATCGGAAGCGTTCATCTGCATGAAGGTACCGGAGGTGGCGGTGCCGCCCTCGACTTCCTTGCCGGTGGACTTATCGATGATGGTGTAGTTCACGGTCAGATCCGGCACGAAGTCGCCCTTGCCGTAGCCGAGCTCGGTGCCCTTCTGGTTGGCATGGATGTCGGCCTCGAGGTGGAAGGAAGCGTCAGCAGCCTTCAGGCCCATGGAAGACGGCTCCATATCGATCGGCTGGAAGTACACAGCGCCCACGGTCAGCGGGCCGGCGTCCTGATCCTGCTCTTCAGCAGTACCGGACGGGCCAACCGGAACCTCTTCGAAACCGGCGCCGGAATCGGAGGAAGAATCGGAGGAAGAGGAGTCGGAAGACTGGGAGGAGGAGTCAGCCTTAGTGTCGGATGCGGAGTTGGTGGAACCGCAGGCAGCCATGGACACGGTCATGGAACCGGCGAGCAGCAGGCCGAGCAGAGCGGCCAGTTTCTTGTTCTTCATCATTGTTATTCCTTTTCTCTATCTCTGGTGAATTAGGATTCACGCTTAGATAATTGCAATTATTCAGTTATGAGATAAGTGCGGCGTGGGCTGGAGGAATTGGCATCGATCCGAGGCCGTGCCGCAAGTCTGTCAGTTGTCTGCAGTTATGGGAGGAAACGGACGAGCTAGACGGGCTACGCCTTCACGGCCGGGACCTCGGCAGTAGCCTGCGCCTTCAGCTTGCGCTGCTTGATGAAGCCGACCACGAACAGCGCGATAACCGCAACGGCTGCGATGGCCTGCGCCACTAGGCATTCGGCGTACGGGTAGAGGCCAAGCCAATCGTTCGTCGGCACACCGTTCAGGTAGAAGGCGGGCAGCAAGTCGCCCTCGATCAGCGAGTGGACGCCGCCGCCGGCGAACACCACCACCAGCACAGACATCAGAATCGAAGTGACCAGGAAGAACGGACCAATCGGAATCTTCACGGAGGTGAAGCGGAAGAGCAGGAAGATGCCGACAAGCACCACCGCGGCGGTCAGACCACCGATCCACATACCGCGAGTATCGCGGCTCATCGTGTAGATGGACTCGTAGAAGATCACGGTTTCAGCGCCTTCACGGAACACGGCGAGGAAGCTCAGCATAGCCAGCGAGACCACGGTTTTCAACGTCACGTTGTCGGCACTTGCGGCGGCTTCGGCATCAGCCACAGCAGCCTCGGTCTTCTTGCGAATGTAACGGTTCCACGCTTCCACGCTGGACTTGTTCAGCATCCAGTTACTCGTCCACAGCAGCATGCCCATGGCGATCAGTGCGCAGGTGCCTTCCATGATCTCCTGAATCGGGCCGGAGCCGCCGAAGGCGAACACGAAGATCACAGCCACCAAGCCGGCGCCGAGCAGACCGACGAGCACACCCAAGTAAATCCACTTGACGAAGCGCTTGTTATCGGACTTGACCAAGTAGGCGACGATGGCTGCAACCACCAGCAGAGCTTCAAGACCCTCACGGATAAGCACGAGGAACGCCTGGCCGGAGGAGCTGGTGACCAGCTTGGTGAAACCGTCTTCCTTATCGGCGGCACCACCGTCAAGAATGCCGGCGTCCTTGATCAGCATGGCCTTGAGGTCGTCGATCAGCTTCTTGGTATCTTTCAGGGATGCGCCGGCGTTCATGGACTTGCGGCACATCTTGAACTGGTATTCCACCTGCGAGACGCGGTTGCCGCTGATGGCGTTCATCACGTTCTTTTCGAAGCCGAGCTTCTCGTAATACTGGTAGTACGCGTTGTTCACGAGCGTGGCGCCCTTGGCACCATCACCCTTTTCGTAAGCTTTGTATGCATTGTCGAGAATCGGGGTCATTTCGTTGGCCACGTCGGTCCATGAACGATTGCCCTTGCCCGGGTTCTTCTTTTTCTTGGCGTCGAGCTCCTTGCGCTCTTTGGCCAGCTGCGCCTGCAGCGCTTCGGCGTACGCCTTCGGCTTGGCGAGATCGGCGTTGGCGTCGAGCTGCTGGGCCGTGGCGTCAAGATCGGCGGTCAACGCATCAATCTGCTGAGCCAGTTGATCGTCGTTGCTAGGCGTGTAGGAAAGATTCTGAACGCTTTGGAATGCCTGCTGTTGGGCGAGCTGCTTGTCCGCGCCAATGGTGTCGTGCACGACCGCGGTGAAGTTGGAGGCCACGTAAATCTTGTTGTACGCGCCCATGAAATCGGAGGTGGCGCCAGCGGTGTTGCCATCCTTGTACGTCTCAAGACCGCTGTTCAGCTGCTTGTCCATCGCCTTGGAGACTTCGGCCCAGGTGGCGTAGTCAACGCTGGACGAGCTTGATGAACTGGACGAGCTGGTGCTGCTGTCGGCGAAGGCCATCGGAGCCGTGACTGCAGGAGCCACAGTGGCGATGACCATGGCGAACAGAAATACAATCGCAGCCAGAACTCGCAGCTGCCTCACGCTGGTGTGTTCAACGGACCGAAGAGCAGCCTGGGCGCGACGAACCATGCCTATCCCTCTCTCTGCGCGGCTAAGTAATCAAAAACCAACTACTCAATATAAAGAAAAACTTTTTTGAGGAACAGTCTTGATTTTTTAGGATTTAAGAGGTATTAGGCACTGTTTTTCGATCAATTATTACCGCAGATTGTCTCAATATTCGATATTGTCCCGCTCACAGATGGGAGACTTCCCGAATTATGAACTCCCCGCGACTGGCCACTCCCCATCCCTCATATTGCATGACCAACTGTTTCACCAAGGTTCATAGCCTAAAATCACTATGTTGCATCACGGCAAGAGGCTGGCAATAATTCACGCGATGGCATGCGCATGTTCATTCTGGTTTGCCTCGGGTTTGCTGACTTGCCTTGAGTCGCTTTTATTTGCACTGGTTCATCCCCCGGTGAGATCACCTGTTGCACACGCCGTACGAACGACCTGCACATCAGCGCAGGCACTCATTGGTGGTCCTTGTCCACAAAGCGACACGCCGCAGCCGGCACTGAATGTGCATTTATCCGAAAGCTGTGGTAGCTTATTCGAGTTGCCTACGGAGCTTACTTCTAGCAAGCACTGCAGTGCATGGAGGATTCGCCTAGTGGTCTATGGCGCACGCTTGGAAAGCGTGTTGGTGTAACAGCCTCACGAGTTCGAATCTCGTATCCTCCGCCATCAGGGTTTTGGCTTTTGTCAAAACCCTTTTGTTATCCGCACCCACATGCATATACGCAGCGGTCCAAATATGTGCACAATCGTGCACATTCACTGTTTTTGCAGTGGCGTGGCATGGCACATATTCCGAGACGACCGAATTCCCACAATTTTCGTGCCACAACAGCGCATAAAAACACGAAAATGCGATTACGTGGCACATCCGAATGCCACATGAGCGCAAAATAGCCAATATTGCGCTCATGTGTACAACTTAGAGCACCCGAATACTTCCTCGCACACCCGTCGATTTGCGTAATACGCGATTGCGTGTATTGTTGTGCAAGCCGTTCAACGGCCCTAAGCCGTGCGCACATTATCGCCCCGATAGCTCAGTGGTAGAGCACTTCCTTGGTAAGGAAGAGGTCGTGAGTCCAATTCTCACTCGGGGCTCTCAATCACCACTCGATGCCGTACTCGGCATACATATACATATCGTACTGGTACTCACTGCTGTAGTTCAGGTCGTTCTGATGTGCTTCATGATGGCTGTTATCTGACTGCATAATCATTCCTTTTCCTAGCCTCATCGGTATTACGACCAGATATAGCGAAATCGCGTTACCGAACTATGCGCGTTCAGCGAATCGCAGGTGAACTCATAGCGAACTGTTGCACGCACTCCGCATGCGAGCGCAGACTCATTGACATATACCGTCCGGCACACACTTCATAATGTGCAAGGCCGCGCGCCAGCTATTGAATACCGCCAAACAGCAAAGGAAAGCCTCTCCCACCATGACCTCACACCTTGCCGAAGCAGGACGCACACTGATTCCCCGCAAGGATGATCGGTACGGTCTGCTTTCCCCAGCTCTGGTTATTCTCACGTTTGTCGCCGGACTGGTGGATGCGTTAAGTTACTTGGCACTCGGTCATGTATTTGTGGCCAATGTGACCGGCAACATTGTGTTCCTTGGTTTTGCATTCGCCCACGCGCAGGGCTTCGTCTGGTGGACTTCGGCGCTCACGCTGGCCACGTTCATGATTGGTGCGTTCATCGGCGGACGCATTATTCATTACTTTGGCGCCAACCGCGCGCGCCATCTGCTGGTGTCCACGTCAATCCAGCTGGCTTTTGTGGCAGCTGCGCTCGTCGGCATTTATCTGCTCAATCAGTTTGCGCCTGAACCGTCGATGGGTGGCACTGATGCTTCAGCCATCGCCCGCACGGCACAGCCCAGTCTGAACTTCCCAACTGCTCGGCATATTGATTTGCATATTATTCTGCTGATTGTGCTGCTCGCACCGGCTATGGGCATTCAGAATTCCACTGCTCGTAAGCTTTCGGTGCCAGATTTGCCCACGACTGTGTTGACGATGACGTTAACTGGGATTATCGCTGACACTTCGGCGCATGGTCATGAGCAGTCCAAACTTGGCCGGCGCGCGATTGTAATGCTGGCTTTGGCGCTCGGTGCTTTGACTGGAGCCACGCTGCAGACGCGCGGTCATGAGGACGTTATTTTGATGGTGATGATCGTCTGTCTGATTGCGGTCATTGTGATGATGATCCCCCATGTGCATTCCGATGCCCGCTGGGTGACTGGAGAACACTGATTCATACGAAAGCGGCCGGCGCTAGGCATTGCTGCCCGGCGCCGGCCGAGATAATAAGGAGTGCTCCTTATGTGGTCGCGAACCTTACGGTTTCATGATCACATCTGCTCGCGATTGCGACGGTAGGCGATGGCGGCGCCAGCACCTGCCAGCAGCAGTCCAGCCAGAGCGATCGTGGCGACATCGGAGCCCGTGTTGGAAACAACGTTGCCATCACCCTTGGCAGCGGGACGCTTCACCAGAGCGGCAATTGCCTTCTCCAGGGCTTCACGAGCTGCGTCGACCTGCTTCTGCGTGGCGTTGCTGTTGTCGGAGACCTCACGGGCCTTCTTCAGCGCGGCGCGCAGAGCGTTGGCGGAGTCGTCGGTGTAGAGACCCAGGTTGATGGCGGCGGCCTTGTTGATGGTCGCGTTCAGAGCAGCCTTGTCCACCACGCCCGGTTCCGGATTCGGCTTCGGCTCGGTGGCAGCTTCCAGCTTGGAGATGGCGTCCTGAAGAGCGCTCAGTGCGGTATCCACATCCTGCTGGGTGGCGTTCTTGTTGTCGAGCACCTGCTGTGCAGCCTTCAGTGCCTCGGCGAAAGCTTCCCACGAGTTGGTCGTGTAATCGGCCTTCTCGAGCTTGCTTGCCTTGTTCACTGCAGTCTGCAGGTCGGTCTTGTTCACCTCAACCGGGCCTGGGCCAGGCTCCTCACCGGTCTTCTCGAGACCAGCGATAGCGGATTCGAGGTTCGTCAGCGCCAGAGCCACATCGTAAGCGGTGGCCTTATCGTTATCCGCCACGGCCTGTGCAGCTTCGCGGGCCTTGACCAGAGCAGTCCAGCTTTCAGCCGTGTAGTCGGATTCCTTAAGACCGTTAGCCTTGGCGATGGTGTCGTTGAGGTCGGTCTTGTCCGGAGCGACAGTCTCTTCCTCAACCTCGCGGTCCGTGGTCAAACGCAGTTCGGCAGCGGATGCGAACTTGTTGGCCTGGGAGTCGCTCTGGCCTGCGGAAGACAGGACGGTCAAGCGTACGGCGGTCACATTCTCGACGGCGTCGAAGCTGGCCTTCTGCCACATGGTGGTGGTGGAGAACTCAGCATCGGTGACGACATCCTTGGTGGTGCCATCCGCCAGAGTGAGCGTGATCTTGTAGCCCTTGATCTTGCCGTTGGCGTTCATACCTCCGGAGCGCGGCAGGTAGCGCAGGCCGTTGATGGTGGTCGGTTCGTTGAGGTTGAACTGATACCATGCGGTGCCGTTGCCGACTGCGTTCTCGCTCCAGCTGGTGTGCCAGTGGGTGCTGTCGTTGCCATCCTGTGCCAGATCGGCCGGGCCTTCGCCGCTCGGCAGGCCTGCGGTAGGCTCTTCGCTGCCCGTGGCCACGGTGTAGCCACCCAGCTCATCGGAGCCGTCAGCTGCCACGTCGTACTTGTCGCTGCTCTCGTTGCCGGGAGCGGTCTTCATGTACTCGTCGAGGGCCACGAGAATGTCGTATGCCTTGGTGAAGTCCTCAGCGGTTGCGCCATTCTTGTTGATGAGCACGCGAGCCTTGACCAAGGTGTCCTGATACTGCTGCCATGCGGCATCGGAGAGCTCAGCACGCTTGGAATCGTACTTGCCGCGGATTTCCTTGACCTTGTCCTGCGCTTCGGCCTTGGTGCGGGTCTGGGACTCGATGCGCTCGATCTTCAGGTTGTCGAGCACGAAGTCCTTGTATCCGCCGAAGTCCTGTGCATTGCCGGTGGAACCCTGCAGATCAGGTGCGGTTGCGGTCGAGTAAATACCGAACCAGGAATCGCCGTTGACGCCACCGGTCAGCTCGAACTCGGCCTTGCCGGTCTCACCCAGAGCCTTCTTCAGGTTGGTCAGCTTCACGCTGCCGGCAGAGTATTCACCCTGGCCCACAGCGATGGCGTAGATGTCATCGGAACCGGACTGGTAGTCGAAGCTCACCTTGTACTTGGCACCCGCCTCGAACTTCACGTTCTGCGGGATCGTCTGGTAGACCAGCGTGCCCTTCTGGGTCAGGCCGTTAACCTTCACAGACCAAGTGCCATCGAGCACATCGTCCATCTTCTTGACATCCCAACCGGCCTGCGTGAACGGAGCATGCAGCTCGGAGAGGTGGATGCGGTTGTCCTCAACGCCTTCGGAACCGGAGACCACGAACGGCCAGATGCCCTGGGCGTTGTTTTCGAATCCGTTGGTGAGGGACTTCAGCGTGCCGTCCTTCTCATAGGTGATGCCGGAGTACTGGTTCTCCACGATGCGCACATCGTCGAAGTAGGTGTGTGCTCCGTCGGTGCTCTTGTGAGACAGGGTTACCGTGGCATCGCCGTTCTCAGGCGCGGTGAAGAACACGTACATGTTCTGGAAGTAGCTGGAGCCATTTTCCGTATTGCTGTTCGTGTTGTGGCCGTATGCCTTGATGTAGTTCTTGGCGATGGACTTGCCGGTGGAGTTGGTGGCCAGCACCTTACCGCCGCTGGTTACGGTGACGGATGCGTCGCCGGTGCTGCGGTTGTCAACGCCGACGTACAGTGCGTACTTCTGGCCGGCCTTAAGGTCGGCCAGGCGCTGGGAGACGTCAACCTTGCCGGTCAGGCGCAGCATGGCGTTGTTATCGCCTTCGACTTCAGCCTTGCCGGAGCCGCTGACGGTCCAGTTGTCGGTGAGGGTGTTGGAGCCGCCGTTGAAGCCAGCATCCACAACGTGCATGCCTTCGCTCCAGTTGACCTGAATCTGCTTGGCCTCGCCCTTGTACACCACGTACGGGGTTTCGGCATCAGCGGTGAGCGTCACCTTGCCGCCGGAGACGGCAACGGTCTGCTCGTTGGTCTTACCCTGATCGGTGAGCTGGTACACCTTCACACTGGAGAGGTTCTTCCAGCTGTCCGGCAGGGTCCAAGTGGTGGTGCCACCCTTGGTATTCCAGTGGTAGAGCTTCTGTTCGGAATCCTTGACCAGCTTGCCGGTGGAGGAATCCCACAGCCACGGCAGCAGGTAGGACTCGTCACCAGTGGAGGAACCATCGCCTGCGGAGACAGCACCGGAAGCCACCATCACGCCGTTGAAGGTGATGGTGCGCTGGCGGTAGGCTGCGCTAGAGGTGTCGTTGGAACCACGGGAGACTACTACAACGTTGCCGTTGGAATCCTTCAGGGTAATCTGCTCGTTGCCGTTGTTCGTGTTCGGGTCGGACACGGCAGCGGCATTGCCATTGTCGGCGGTCAGCAGCGGGTTGTTGACCCAGCGGGTCACCTTGAAGTGCTGGATGAACTTAGTGGACACATCATGGGTGTACAGGTTCTTGATGTAGGCGGCATAGTCGTTGCGGCCCTGCCAGCCTTCGAAGTCCTTCATGTTGTAGCCGCCGAGCAGCGGGGCGTTGGCAGCGCCGCCGTATTGCGGGTAGTCGCCAACCCAGCTGTCCTTCTGGTGGTTGCGCAGGAAGCGCATCACTTCGGAGTTCTCGCCCTTGGAGGTGTAGCCGCCGTAGGTCAGATCAGCTGCCCAGTGCTGGAAGGTGGAGTCGTACTCGTTGCCGGAACCCCATTCGGTGGTCATACGCCAGCCGTTGTCGTTGATCATCTTGCTCATCTTGCGGGTTTCCCAAGAATCTTCCGAACCGGAAGAAGTCAGGTTGCCCCACACATCGAGGTAGATGAAGTCCATGTTGTCGCCGACTTCCTTGCTGAGGTCAGCGAAACGGCTTACACGAGAACCGGATGCCAGATCGTAGATGCCGTCGATGCCGACACCCTGATCAAGCCAGTTCCAGCCGTAGCTCAGGCCGCCTGCAGAGTTGCGGCGCACCATGTCCTCGCTGAAGGCCTTGGCTTCCGGATACATTTCGGAGGCGTTGACGTGCACACCGAAGCGAGCGCCATACTTGGAGCCCTCTTCCATCATGGTGTTCATGTCGTCGGCGCCGCCGAGACGCTGGCCGATATCGCCGTAGTCCGGGTGGCCGGAGTCGTGGCCTTCATTGCCGTAGCCCTTGAGCAGCACGGACTGGCCGAGGCCGTCGGTGTTCAAGGCCACCTTCTTGACGTTGTCAAGCGTGGTGAGGAACGGGTTCTGCGCCTGGGAGCCGAAGTTCATGGCGATACGCCATGCCACCAGTTCGGGAACTTCCTCGGACTTGTACGGGTTGTTCATGATGTCGCGGTAGGCGATTGCGCCATCCTGCCAGTTGACGGCACCGTCTTCGTTCTCGTCGCCGGCGATGGCCACGGCCATCTGCGGCAGAGCGGTTTCGGCCACGGTGTACTTCTTGCCCTTGGAATCGGTGACCGTGCGGTGGTAGTACCACGGAGCGCTGGCCAGGCCCAGGGAGGTGGCGTCACCAGTCTGCTGGGTGGTGGCGTAGACACGCGTGTTCTGGCTGCCGCCGCGCACAGGAGCCGCCACATAGGTGCCATCGTGCTCGGAGTTGCTCCACAGGCCGGCACTCAGGCCAGCACCGGAGATGAAGCCGTAGGTGTAGTCGCTATCGGTGACGTTAGTATCTTCGGTCACTGCGAAGTTGGTATCGCCAGGCTTCTGCGTGTTGGAAGACATACGAGCACCAGTGAATTGGGCATTTTCCTGGCTGGAACGCACGGAAACGAGACTCTGGTTCGGGAAGGACAGCGTCTGGATGGCGTTCTCCTCCACACCGTTGCCCTCAGGAATGCCTTCGGACAGGTTGTTCTTGATCTTGGTGACGTTGAGGTGCAGCTGGTTGGCCTTGACCGTGATCTGAACGGTGATCACCGCGTCAATCTTCCTGGCCTCATCCTTGACCTTCAGCGTGTAGGTGGCCTCGGTGTCGGAAACCTTCTTGAAGGTCACGTCGTCATCGCCCAGTTCGATGTTGGTGCCGTTGATCTCAACGGTGCGCACATCCTTGGTTTGGCCGTACATCACCTTGCCGTCGGTCATCGTGTACTGCAGCACAGAGGGGAAGTTCTTCTTAATCTGAACTTCCATCTTCTTGGTCTTCAGCGTTTCGGAGGCGACCTGAACGGTTTTGTTCAGGGTGATGGGACCGATGGCAAGGTCCGCGCCGGAGACCGCCACCTGCTGGGAGACGTCCTCATAGCCTTCCTTGGCAATCGAAAGCGTGTGTTTGCCTTCTTCAATGTCGGCGAAGGAGAAGGTGCCATCTGCACCGGTCTTCACCTTGGTCTTATCCAAACGCACTGTTGCGCCTTCAATGGCAGCGCCTTCAGCGTCCACAACCTTGCCGGAAACCGCGTGCTTGGCGGCTTCGACAACCTCCGGGAAGTCCTTGATGTACACGTCGGTGACCTCGTTCAGCTCCTTCCAGGAGCCGGCCTTGATGGCAAGCTTGTTGGAGAGGTTCGTCATTGCGGAGTAATCGACATCGAATGCCTTCTGGCCATCCACGGTCAGTGTGGCGACCTTGGCGTCGGTCCAGGAGACCTGAATGTCGTGCTCTTCGTTGGCGCTTGGAGCGGCGATACGAGCACCGCTGTACCAGCTGCCGCTACCGCCACCGGTGTAGGTCTGCCAGAACCAGCCGCCCGAATCGTAGCCGATGAACAGGCCGCTGCCCGGGTCGTTGTAGCCCAGGTAGAAGCCGAAGCGGTTGGCGGAGCCTTCCTGCGGGGATTTGATGGTGGCGTGGAAGGAGCCGGCCTTGGAGAAGTCGTAATCTGTGCCCCATACGGCTACTGCCGGCCAGTTGTTGCTGGGGCTGGGGTTCGCTGCCGCATTACCGTTAGAGGCAGTGGACTTGAGGTGCAGCCAACCGTTTGCCATCTCCAGGATTTCGCCGCCCTGAGCGATGTTGGAATCAATAGTCCAGCCTTCAACCGCATCGGCTTGTGCGGAAGGAGTCTCGGAAGCAGTTGCAGAATCAGAAGTATCGTTGATTTGCTGAATCTGACTTGCCAAAGTCTGCAAGTCAGCATCAGACAGGGGCATTGCGAACGCAGTACCTCCCCCGCTGCCCATGCAGGTTAAGGCTAACGCTGTTGCCAGCGCAGCCGATATAGTCTTCTTCTTTTTCATTAACTATATTTTCCTTAATCTCTTCTTCGAGGTGAAGCAGATGCCTTCTTCATTGAAGAATACGCATTCGCAATTACGATAAGACACTTTACAAGAAGCTATTCTTAAAAGCAATCTCAGCAAATACGGAGAATCGCCACATATTTGACATTGAATTACAACGTGAGTGAAATCACAAAACCCAATAAACGACTACGTTGTTAACCTTCACATCTATATTCGCATCATCGCGACACGCGCAGGGAAAAACTGCGCAAAAAAAGTAAGACGAATTTACCTGCATTCGACGCAATCAATGCAGCAGCATTACAGCAGCAAGCCGATTGAGCAAAATAGCAAAAGCCGCCTTGCGCAACCGCAAGACGGCTTTGACGACAATGGTGAGGCTGTGCTCGCTTACTTCTTGGAAGCGTTCACGGCATCCACAGCCTTCTGCAGCGATTGAGTATAAGCCTTGTACCAATCAGCCTGCTCGTTGAGCTTCGCAGTAGCGGACTTGAAGCCGGCAGTGTCGTCAGCTACGCAGCCTTCGTATACCGGCAGTTTCACGCTCAGTTCCTTGTTGAGGGCGTCCAGCGTGGAGGCATCCTTTACATCCTTCTTGGTGAGCGCAGCAGCTTCGGAAGCATCGCCATTGACCAAGTTGTTGTAGTCATTAGTGGCGTTGCGCACATTTTCGGAAGCGGCGGCGCAAGCGGCGACTGCATTGTTGTACTGAGCATCGGAGTAGGCGCGGAAGCCGAACACACCGGCCACGACGATAATGGCCACGACCACCACGGCGATAATGGCGACGGCCGCCTTAGACATGTGCTTCTTCTGAGCGCCTTCATTGCTTGCATTGTTGGCGTTGTTTGCCGGTACAGCCTGCTGCCCAGCGGACATACTTCGATCTCCTTCGTTCTCGTACTTTCATGCACACGTATGCGCTCTTAGCGCTCTCATGCGCACTCATATGCAGGGAAGTCGCTTTTCAAGCGGCTACTTCCCTGAAAACAAAAAACCCTCGCATTCCGCGAGGGTCATTGGCTGGGATGCCTGGACTCGAACCAAGAATGGCTGAACCAGAATCAGCTGTGTTGCCAATTACACCACATCCCAATTTGGCTTGGCGTAGCAACTCCAAGGAGTTGTTCGTCGTACCCCCAACCGGATTTGAACCGGTGTTGGCGCCGTGAGAGGGCGTAGTCCTAGACCGCTAGACGATGGGGGCATATTCAGTTTTTCAACCGGCTGCTCGGTGAACCGCGCAACGAGTGATAAATATACGCAAGTATTCACCCTTACGCAACTTACGGCGTGTCGCGCGGAATTTCAACGATTTCAAGTGCTACGCTGCCACTACTGATGAATTATCATAAGCTCTACTGATGAATTTGCATGAACTCTACTGACGGATTATCAGTAAGCACTACTGATGAATTACCATCTAATGCACTGATGAAATTGCAGATGAGGCAATGATCTTTGCCTTGCACATTCATAGCCGGCAAATCAGCCTTCAAGAACCAAATGAGGCACTTATGTTCCCTTGCGACAGCGAGCGCGTCGCGATGCTTGTAATGCAATGTCACGTCAAAGACCGCCGCCCGGTTACCTATCAACCGTTTCATGGACGCATGAAGGCGAAACCACCTACAAGGCACGTTTCGTGACCTCACTGCACAAACCAGCCATGTTCAACCTCGTACATATTCTCACTGGCATGCGGCGCAGCGGTAAGACTTTCCAGCTGTTCCAGCTCATCACTGAATACAAGAAAAGGTGGGCATCTGCACATGCAGACGCCCACCTTGAGTGTCCTTACAGCTCAGCCGAGCACGGAAGGAACCTTAGCTCACAGGTGCTCGCGCAGGCCCTTCAGGCGAGCGAGGGAAACCGGCTTGCCGACGATCTCCATGGACTCGAACAGCGGCGGGCTCACGCGACGACCAGACATGGCCACACGCACCGGACCGAAAGCGAGGCGCGGCTTGTAGCCGCCCTCCTCAACCAGAGCCTTGTTCAGGGTCTCATGCAGGTTGTCGGTCTTCCAGTCAGCCTCATCCACAGCCTCGAGTGCGGCGATGGCCTTGTCCAGCACCTCGCCGGCAGAATCCTTCAGCTGCTTCTTGGCGTCGTCAGCCGGCTCCAAGTAGCCCTCGGTGGAGAGCAGGGAGCCGACCATGCCGGCAACCTCACCCAGCAGGCGCACGCGCGGCTGAACCAGCGGAGCGGCGGCGGTCAGCACCTCACGCTCACGGTCGGTCAGGGCATCCCAGTTGTCGGCGGAAACCACACCGTCGCGGTGCAGGTACGGCACCGAGCGGCGCAGGAAGTCCTCGGGCTCAAGCATACGGATGTGCTCGGCGTTGATGGAGATGGCCTTGTCGATGTCGAAGCGGGCCGGGTTGGCCTTGACGTCGCGCACGTCGAACTTCTCGGTCATCTCGTCCATGGAGAACACGTCGCGGTCCGGTGCAATGGACCAGCCGAGCAGGGCCAGGTAGTTGAGCAGGCCCTCGCGGATGAAGCCATTGTCGCGGTGGTTGAACAGGTTGGACTCTGGGTCGCGCTTGGAGAGCTTCTTGTTGCCCTGGCCCATCACGTACGGCATGTGGCCGAACAGCGGCATCTCCTTGGCGATGCCGAGTTCCATAAGGTAACGGTAAAGCACGATCTGGCGCGGGGTGGAGCTCAGGAGGTCCTCGCCGCGCAGCACGACGTTGACTTCCATCATCGCGTCGTCGACCGGGTTGGTCAGCGTGTACAGTGGGTCGCCGTTCGGGCGCACGATCACGTAGTCCGGCACGGAGCCGGCCTTGAACTCGATGGTGCCACGAATCAGATCGTCAAAGGCGATGTCTTCATCAGGCATCTTGATACGTAGCGCAGGCTTGCGGCCCTCGGCGCGGAAGGCGGCCTTCTGTTCATCGGTCAGGTTGCGGTCGTAGCCATCGTAGCCGAACTCGGCCGGACGGCCGGCGGCAAGGTTGCGCTCCTTGATTTCCTCAGGAGTGGAGAAGGACTCGTAGGCGTAGCCGGCTTCGAGCAGCTTGGCGGCAACATCCTTGTAGATGGCGGTACGCTCGGACTGGCGGTACGGGCCGTGAGGGCCACCCACATCGATGCCCTCGTCCCAGTCGATACCCAGCCAACGCAGGGATTCGAGGATCTGGTTGTAGCTTTCTTCGGAGTCGCGCACGGCGTCGGTGTCTTCGATACGGAAGATCAGCGTGCCGCCGGTGGCGCGAGCTTCCGCCCAGTTGAACAGGGCGGTACGAATCATGCCGACATGCGGGGTTCCGGTCGGCGACGGGCAGAAGCGAACACGAACGTTCTTGGGCAGTTCGGGTTTGGTGTTTTCAGCATCAGTCATAATCCCCTATTGTGCCGCGCGCGCCGGACGCGGCGAACGATGCCCTCGCTCTTTTGCTTCGCTACTGGCGTTTTAGACCGACATCATCCCAAAACGGCCATTTTCCAACGAAATCTCTTTTGCCTGCCATTTGCTTTTCTTTTGCTTTTAAAATCAAAAGAAAAGAAAACAGCAAACGAGAATCAGCAGGCCAGGCCCACGAACAGCAGATCCCAGTCTTGAGATTCGTCTTCGTGCGATTCGCGCTGCTCAACGGCGGCATCCGTGTATTCGTGGTTCATGGCATTCCCTACATCTCTGTATGTTGCTTTATGCGTAGCGCCAAAAGCTTCGTCTGCTTTCCAGTTCCGCCCCCGCAACTGTGCGCAATATTCATGCAACAGGTTACACAACCGATCGACAACGTTCACCCTCAACTGATATCGATTTGATAACCATCGATTCTTTCCAGTGCATTCACCACAACTTTGGACATTATTTGGCGCAATTGTTGAGTTTTCCACTCATGCAATGGAAGAATATGATGTGACACATAGGTCTTATGAAAGGGGAATCAATGTCTGATCCCAACAATGTGCCTTTGCCTCAGCAGCCTGAGGCCAACGGTACGCCCACACCTAATCCCGTACCGCAGTATGGCGCACCGGCCCCGGCGCAGCCCTCACAGCCGGCGCAGCCCGCTTACGGCCAGCCGGCATACGGTCAGCCTGCTCCGACCGCGAACTCTTATGGCCAGGCCGTACCAACCTACGGTCAGCCCGCGCCCGACGCCAACACCTACGGTCAATCCGCACCGGCGTACGGCACACCGGCCCCCGATGGCAATCCTTACGGCCCGGTTCCGCCGTCTTACGGCCAATACGCCGCGCCCACTGCCACTGTGCCGCTGGATAAGCCTTACTACGGATGCTCCTTCCAAGAAGCCTTCCTGCGCTTCTGGAAGAAGTACACGGTGTTCAAGGGCCGCGCGTCCCGCAGTGAATTCTGGTGGTGGGTGCTGGCCGCTTTCGGCATCAATATAGTGCTGGACATCCTCAACACCGCCACAGATGAAAAGCTTGGCTTCCTCGCCACCATTTGGGGTCTGGTGACCCTAATCCCCACCCTGGCACTTTCCGTCCGCCGTCTGCATGACACGAACAAGCCTGGCTGGTGGGCTGCCATTTTCTATATCGCGATGGTTATCGGCCTTATCATCATGATTATCGGCGGTGGTGCGGCACTGTACGGCGGGTTCAGGAGCCTTGGCAGTTATGACTATGGTTATGGCAGCATGGCCGCCGGCGGTCTTGGCGCGGCGGTCATTGGTGCGTTGATTACGCTGGCCGGCTGCGTTGTCTATATCGTGTTCATGGCTCTTCCCAGCAAGCCGGAGGGCGCACGTTTTGACGATGGCGCAGCGGCAACCCCCATGCCTCAGGGTGCTTACGGCGCACCATACAGCACGCCTGTACCCCCGAATTTCGCCGCTCCGAACGCGCCCGCACCCGGCTTCAACCAGCCGGCCCCGGCTTACGGCCAGCCGCCCATGCCAACCCCCGACTATGGCCAGCCGGCTGCACCCGCACCTGATTACGGTCAGGTGCCGGCCCCGCAGTACGGCCAACCGGAGGCCCCGGCCCCACAGTACGGCCAGGTTCCGCCGATGCCTCAAAACGCCGGCGACGAATCCGCAACACCTTCTGAGCACACGGCTCCCGCCGGCGACAATGCCCAGAAACCCCGGCAAGGCCAGTAACCGATATCGGTGAACTTCCGTTGAAGAAGTTCCCCGCAACCAATGATGAAGCCCTACTCAACGCGAGTAGGGCTTCATCATTCTCGGCACTGTATTATCGGCACTGTATTCAGCCAACTACCCCAACGGCATCACGGCAATGGACTGCGAAAGCATATACGATTCACCCGGACTAAGGGCAACGATACGGTCTCGGCACGCCGCTGCCTCCACGGCCACAAAGCCACGCCATTCACCCGTCTTGGCATGGGCAATGGCGTTGCCGCCCTGCTCTCCGGGATTCCACACCACCGTCTGCGGCGAGCCGGTCTTGCCGATGCGAATCACACGACCCAGCACATGGTCCTGCAATTCCAGTGCAGCATCGGAATAATACACACGGTCCACCGGCTGATCGCCGAACATCACCGATGGCTGTTCTTGTAGTTTTGGCGGGAATCCGGCTTCCGTGGCATCCAGATATGTTGCACCCCGCAAACCGACCAGCCGCGCGCCGAGCACATCGCCGACATGCAGATACGAGTGCAGCGCCGCCTCATACGACATCGGCTCACCTCCCGTGTTGGTAACGGTCAGCGTCATCGTCAGCGTATCGCTGGCACACACCTCGTATGCGGCATGGAAACGCACGTTGGGTTCATCCTCGATCCATGGCACTTCGCCAGCCGTCAGTCGTTCGGAATCCAGCACATACCGCACACGGGCACCGGTAAACGCCCCTTCGTCCAGCGCCCACTGGCGCAATCGTGCGAACCCATGAATCGGTCGCTTCGCAGTCTGCCCGCCATGCACAAACCCCGGCCCGAACCAGGGGAAGCACACCGGCACTCCCCCGCCAACCGGCTGACCGGCTTCGAAATGCCATGTGCGGGGCGTCCAGATTACATCCGGCTGCCCCGCCGGGGCCCAGCGCAGCAGATGCGCCCCGTAATCGCTGATTACCGCGCTACCGCCGTCATTGGTGAGCGTGCGCAGATTGACGCCATTGCCCATAAGTGTTTCTTCTTCCGTTGCGTAAGCGATGTTCTTCACCACATAGACGATTTCCTTGGCACGGAGGAATCGCGAGCAGGGGTAAGAGAACCGATCAGGCGGGCTAAGCTGCCTTGATTCTCACAACTCCACGGTTTCTTTGCCGGGGTCATCTTTAATGTGCGCAAACTTGGCGGCCAAGGCCTCCTTGTTGCGCTTTTCGTCTTCTTCCTTGGCTTTCTTCTTGGCTTCGTCCGGGTTCCAGAGCACATCGTCGCGGTGCTTGGTCCATTCGGCACCGGCCAGCAGGGCGATGTATTCGGCGGTGGCGGTCAGCGTGTCCGCGCCAGCGGCCTTAGCGCGCGTATCAATCAGCTCAAGAATCTGCTGATCGGTCAGGCATATGCGCGGAATCGAGCACTGCTCGCGCAGCTCGTTGACGTACAGCAGAATCGGCAGCACCTTGACCGCCTGAGCTGCGGCGTCGCCATCGTGTTCGCCGTCACCGGTCACCACGCTCAGCAGCGCATCGCACACGGCGAGCGCAGTGGCAAAACGGGTGGCCACATCAGCGGGCTCGCTGGACGTAGACAGACGGCCCTGCGCGGCGTCGTCTTCAATCTGGGCTTCCACGGCGGCAATCGTCTCACGGACCTGAGCCGCAACATCGGTGTCCCAACGAACGTCCAACGCTTCGGCGGCGTCAAAGATCAGCTGTACATCGCCGGATTCGGAGTAGTCGGCCATCGTGTCGTAGGCATCGTTGGCGGCCAGCAGCGTATCGACGATGTTCTGTGGACGGCCGGGAATCTCATCGGCGCCTTCATAGACGAATTCGGCATCGGGCACCGTGACGTCTTCACCGGTCAGCACGCGGGCGAATGCGCGCGTGACGCGAACCTGCAGATTCTCCGCGTACTTGGCGTCATTGTCCATCTGCATGGCTTCGGTCAACGGCCACAGGCTGATCAGCGCCGAGCCGGCTTCGGCGGCCTCAGTTACCGTCGGCAATGCCGTGACCTGTGCGATTGCCTCACGATTGAGTTCAATGGTCATCTATGCTCCTTTGCGTCCACCACTCGATTGTAGTGCGTCTCTTGGCTCCCCTCAGTCACCTACGGTGACAGCTCAGCAGCAATTGTGGACGGGCCACGCCCGCGCCTCAATAGCTCGCCTATCGGCTCGTCTTCGCCTACAAACAGTCCACTGGACTGTTTGCTTCGCGGCTCAGCCTCAGAGAGGGGAACCAATGTCCTAACACCAGTGTGCCGTTACTTGACGTTGGCCGCTGGGTCGACATACGTGATTGACATCACACGGCCGGTTTCGTTGTCGTACGTCACCGAGGTCACGGAGGCGAGCGCCGTGTGCCGCAGGAACATCCAGTGCTCGGGGTGGCCGGTCTCCAGATAATGGCGATAACTGAAAATCGGCGATTCGTGGCTGACCACCACAATCTGCTCGCCGGGGTGCTGGGCCACCTTCTCGCGGGCGAAGTCGTCCATACGCGCCGCGATGTGCTGATAGGACTCGCCCCAGCTCGGCTTGTACAGGTTGGTGACGAGCTTCCAGTTGCCGTTCTTCCACAGCGCGCCCTCGCCATGGCCGATGCGCTTGCCACGGAACTCGTTGCCGGCCTCAATCACTCGCTCATCGGCGGTGAGCATGAGCGGGGCTTCGCCTCGGGCCTCGCGCACGGGATTCAACGCGTCAAGAATCGCGTCGGCGGTCTCGCGCGTGCGGTCCAGGGGAGACGAATACACCGCGGAAATCGTATTGGTCTGAGGGCTATTGGCCAGATAGGCGGCGGTGGCCTGTGCCATACGCCGGCCAAGATCGGAGAGATGGAAGTCGGGCAGCCGCTCATAGAGCAGATGGTCAGGGTTGTAGACCTTGCCGTGGCGAACGAAGTGGATGGTGGTTGCGCTCATGAGCCGCCTTTCTTTTTATTCCTACGGGCATCTTGCGATGTTCGCCGAAGAACATGAGAACGTTGTCTTAATATCTCCAATCTACCGCGTGTCGCGCCCTAACCAACGATTAGAGTATCCGTGACGCAAATATGCGAATAGGGAAATCCAACGCAAACTTTGCGCGACCATGGACAACACATCATTCGATGAGGGCTTCGCCGGCAACGCCACGTCAGCGGGGAACATCCAATCGGGAGCGGAAAGGAGCGTAGTGCTGTTATGTCCAACAACCTGTCCAACTCGAACACCATTATGGCTGGCATCAAGGAAGTGGGTCACAAAGTTTTTGGTGGGTATGCGGAGTTGCTGCGCATACCTCATACCGCTCGTTATTCCATCGGTTCGGTGATTGCCTGCATGCCGTTCCCGATGGTGGGCATGACCATCACCATTTCCGTGCAGCATTACTACGGCAACTACTCGCTGGCAGGTATGCTCACCGCCATTCAGGCGATTGCACTGGCCGTGGCCACGCCGCTGCTCGGCAAGCTGACCGACAAGTTCGGCCAGCGGCAGGTTTCGATTCCAACGATTCTGGTGTGGATTGTCGCCGCCGTCGCGCTGACCACATCCATCACCAATCGTGCGCCGGAATGGGTGCTGTACTGTTTGACGCCGTTCCTGGCAGCTATTCCGCCGTGGGGCGCGATGAGCCGCGCGCGCTGGACCAAAATCCTGAAGGGCGATCAGGAGCGTACCAACCGTGCGCTCTCCCTGTGCGGCGTGCTGGACGAATGCATGTGGGTAATCGGCAATCCACTGGCTTCCACACTGGCCGTGATCTCCGGTCTGCTGGCATTCTCGTTCACCGGCATGTGCGTGGTGGTGGGCGCGCTGATGTTCTTGACCGAGCTGACCACTGAGCCACCGTCACAGACTCAGCTGGCCCGCGCTGAGGGCATTTCCCGCAAGGAATACCGTGAGCGCGAGGCGGCTCGAGCCGAAGCGTTGAAGGTGGAGACCGCAGCCGAGGAGACTCGCCGCCGTCTTGAGCGCGAAGGCGTGACCGATGAGGCCACGATTAACGCCGCCATTGAGCAGGCGGTCGCCGATGCGCGTTCCGGCAAGAAGGCGTCCATCTGGGGACCGGGTCTGATTGCGGTATGCGTCACCTGGTTCGGCTTGGGCGCGTTCCAGTCGGCTACAGGCATCTCGATCATCGCATTCGCCACCGAGTCGAATATGAAGCAGTACACGGGCTTTGTATTCGCCTGCTTCTCCATCAGCTCGTTGATGGGCGCCTTGGTGTACGGCGCGAAGAACTGGTCGATTGCCCTGTGGAAGCGCTTCTACTTCTGCCTGGCCGTGGTGAACATCGGCATCAGCACGTTCCTGTTCGCCAAGCATCTGTGGGTGATTATGATCATCTACCTGATCATCGGCGTGTGCCAGGCTCCGACGTGGATTAACGGCAACCAGCTCATGCTGCACTTGGTGCCGCCTTCCCGCCTGACCGAAGGCATGGCGTGGATGGGTGCGATGAATTCTATCGGCTCCTCCGCCGGTTCGGCGATTGCCGGCCAGTTCATCGACCGCATGGGCTCGCATGGCGGCTTCATGGTGGTGACCACTTTGGCACTGGTCTCGCTGGTGATTGCGCTGATTGGCTTCAAGCAGATCAAGGGCTCCACCGAGCAGCCGACCTTGACTGAAGTGAGTGTGTGAGACAAAAGCTAAGCCCCCTCTGACGAGGGGGCTTATACGTCAAAACGCTACTTCGGCCAGCCTTTGGGCGTGTGTTCCAGGGACCAGATGCCGAGCTTGTGGGAGAAGCTGTTCTGCCACTTGGCTTCAAGCTCCTCGGCATTCAGTCGATTTTCAGCGGACTTCAGACGGTTCATCGCATTGGTGTGCGTATCGTCGAGCAGCCACTTGCGAATCAAGAAGTTCCAGATCATTACCACGGCAGTGGCCACCAGCTTGCCGATATTGGTGCGCAACAGATATTCGGCATGCTGCGATACATAGGCATCGTGGTTCATGCCATAAGTGGAAATCCAGATAATCGCGTCATTCATGAACAGACCGACTACAGCGCCCGCCACGAAGATAAGGATCTCCATCCAGCGCGCCATGTCATCACGATGCTTGAATACGAATTTCATGCTCGCCAGATAGTTGAAAATCAGCGAGATGATGAAAGAGATGGTGGCAGCCAGCACGTTGTGAATGTGGAATATGCCAACCAATAGGTTGAGGATACCCCAGTCGATAACAAAGGCGATGACGCCCACAATGCCGAACTTCATCAGTTGTTCAATCAGTTTTCTCACAAGGGTATTCAACACTATTGGGCTGACTGCGGAACATATATTGGCTGGAAAGGCCAATAATCTCCCCAATTGGCCTTGCCCCGGTCCGTTCTGCAAGCAGCTTCCTACATCCGCATGCCATGTTCAACAGCAGCCGCTGAGGCTAGACTGGAAGCGAACCGAATCAAGGAGGAATTATGCCCGTTATTCACACTCATGTGTCCGTGTCCACCACCCCTGAGCAGCGCGAGGCACTGAAGGCCGCCTATGGCAAGGCGATTACCGCCGTGCCGGGCAAGTCCGAGGACTGGCTGATGTGCCCGTTCGAAGACAATATGCCGATTTACTTCGGCGGTAGCGATGACCAGCCCGCCGCCTATGTGGAGGTCAACGTGTTCGGCCGCTCCGTGCCGGGCTCTGCTTGGGAAAAGCTGACCGAGAGCATTATGGCCGCGCTGAACTCCACGCTCGGCATTCCCGAGGACCGCACCTACATCCGTTACACCGCCACCACCGACTGGGGCTGGAATGGTAGCAACTTCTAGTTGCCACCATTCCCCTCGCAGCATAGCTGCTCGCATCGCCTACGGAAAGCCCACCGGGCTTTCCGTTTAACGGCTCAGGGTAGCAACTTCTAGTTTGCGTATTCTGGCTCCCCTCAGTCAGCTTCGCTGGCAGCTCCCCTCAAAGAGGGAAGCTCAGATGTAGAAAGCCCGCCGGTGGCGGGCTTTCTACGTTTCAAGGGGCTGATTTCCAACATTCAGAAGCTCTACTAGCGTTTCAAGGGGCTTTTAAAACAAGAAACCCGGAGTATAAACATTGCAATTTCAATGGTCATACTCCGGGTTTCGCAATCGAAGAGCCCCTCGAAACGCAGATAGACCTCCGGAAAACCGGAAATCCGCCCCTCGAAAGGGGGTTACCTCACCTTGTGCCTGTCATCACACGATCTTGGGCATGGGGGTGGTGAGGCTGGTGGTCAGGTTGACGTGGACCAGACCGGCACCGGCATGCACCTCGACCTTCTTCAGGGTCACGGTGCGCTCTTCTTCGGGGGCACGGTCGTTGTCGGTCATGGTCGCCGGGGACTTGACCGCCACGAACGCCAGATCGTCCAGCGAGATGCCTGCGCTCTGGCACAGTTCCATGGCCTCGGACACGGACTCGGTGAAGCCCGGCTTGTAAATCACGCGCTCGGCCGGTACGCCGTAGGCGTTCTCGGCCACCCACTTGGCGTTCTCGGTCAGGGCCATGCCCTTGTGCGAGTACGGTTCGGCCGGCATGGAGCCGTTCTGCAACGCGTCGACGAAACCGTCAAGCTGCGGGGCCAGCGCCTCGCCGCCGTCGCGGAACAGGTTGCCGATGATCGGCGTGCGGAAGCCCAGCTCGTCGGCGGTGGCCTTCAGGGACGGAACCTGATCGTCCTCGCCTTCCCACAGGTTGATGAGCGGGAAGGTCGGAATGTCCAGGTTCTCCAGGCGCTGCACGTGGAACGGGTAGCGCCAGGCCAGCTCGGGATCGTCGCGCCAGGTGGAGGCACGGGTCACCACGATGGCGGCGGACGGCCACTGCGCGCCGTATTCGCGGCAGGCGATGTCCAGCCACTTCTGGGCGCCGGCGTCGGTGCCGTAACCGGCCTCGACGATGACCACGTCATGCAGGGCGCAGGCCATTTCCACGGAGACCAGCGTCGGAATGCCGATGGACACGTTGGCGAACGGGCCACCGTGCACGTAGACCGGGGAGCCGTTTACGGTCTCGGTCTTGGCCGGCTTGACCGCGTCGGCCAGAATGCCAGTGATACGCCACAGGTCCACGAATTCGCCGAAGGTCACGGCCTTGCCGTCCTTGGTGCCGGCGATCATCTTGGACACGCGCTCGGAAATCTCGTCCATCGAGCGGGAGAGCACCACAATCTGCATGAGCTCGCAGGTCGGCGTGAGCACGACCTTCTCCGGCACGTTGCCCTTGCCGTAGTCCACGGCGGTGGAGCGCAGGGAGCGGCTCGGCACCTCGGAGACACGCGGCACGAGAATCGTGTCGAGCTTGCCGTCATCGATGGCCTTCTCGGCGAAGGAGACGAGCAGGTTCTGGGCCGCCTCGATGGCGCCCATTTCGCCGCACAGACCCCAGTCGATGAGCTCGGGGTGGGTCAGGGAAGCCTTGCCGCCGCCGGAGGCACCGCCCTTGGAACCGGCTGCGGTGATGCCCATGCTCGGCTGACGCAGCACGGCGGTCGCATCAATGCCGCGCTTGTTCAGGGCGTCGATCAGGGCGATGGTCGTGGTGGTCTTGCCTTCTCCGCGCGATGCCTTGAGCGGCGTATCGGCGGTGACGAGCACCACCTTGCCGTGCTTGCGCGGGGCGTCAGGGTTCTCGGCCAGGTACTTCATGTAGCCGAATGCGTCGATTTTCTGGACCAGACCGTACTGGCTGGTGAAGTCTTCGATGGTGGTCATATAAAGCCTTTCTGTGTGTGGTGGGGCGGCTGTCACCGCCTCTTCGCCTAAAAACAGCCCACTGGGCTGTTTTCTTAACGGCTTAGCCCCTCAAGGAGGGGAGCTCAATACGGACTAAAAGTCGGACATGTGGAAGCCGTTCTTCATTTCCATGCTGCGAGTGTACAGCACGGAGTCAAGCAGCTTTTCGGTTTCCTCCTTGAGCTGGTCGGCCATGGTCTGGTTGGCGGCGGCGAGAATCTCGCGCACCTCGGGGTTACGCAGCGCGGCGATGGTCTCGTCCGGGGTCATCGGCTGCACATCGCCATCCACGTTGTCGGCCTCAAATTCCTCTTCAGCGGCGGACTGCGCGGCTTCCTCGGCGCCCGTCAAGCCCAGACGGGCGATCTGCTCGTCGGTGGCGGCGACCAAGCGGTGGCCCATCGCACCGGTCTTCTCCTGGTAGCGCTCAACGGCGTTGGACGTGGAGCGGAAGGCGCCATCGCACAGGGCGGCGATGATGCGGTTGGCCCAGTAGAAGTTCTCGGACGTCACGCGGGTGGTGGTGTCCTCAAGGTAGGCGGGCGTGGTGTCCACGTTCGGGAAGAACGGTACCAGCGTGTTGAACGGGTTGGAGCCGTATGCCATCCACTGGATGGCGCGGGAGGCCTGCGGGCGGTACGGGCGGATCTGCATCACCGCGAGCTGGCTCTGGCGGTTGATGCCGATCGTGCGGTACATGTGGCGGGTGCGCTCATCGCCCAGCTGGCCGTACGGATCGAACGGGGTGCCCTGGTAGTGGGAGCTCAGCACGTACTTGATATCCTCGATGGTCACCTTGCGCTCAGGCTGACGGGCCCACGGGATGTCGTCGGAGGTGGGCTTGTGGTCGGCGTCCGGGCCGTCCCACACCTCGTCGTACGGGTTGAGGAAGCGCTGCATGTACCAGGCGCGCGGGGTGTTGTACACGTGGTCGGAGTCGGAGTGGGAGCCGAAGGCATCGCGCGGGTTGAACGGGGTAGTGTTCTCCACCGCGAGGTCCAAATGGTTGGTTTCGATGAATTCGGCAAGGTCTTCGGAACACATGTGCGCTTCCTGGTCACCCAGAGCGTCCTCAAGGTCGAATTCGTCGATACCGAGCTGGTTCGGCATGGTCACGTAGGCCTCGTCCGGCACGCGCTTGGCAATCCAGTGATGGCCGCCCACAGTTTCCAGCCACCAGATTTCGTTGGAGTCGGAGAAGGCGACGCCATTCATCTCGTAGGTGCCGAATTCCTCAAGCAGCGCGCCGAGGCGCTGGACGCCCTCACGTGCGGTCTTGACATACGGAAGCACGATGGTCAGGAAGTCCTCTTCGCCGATGCCGCCGGGCACCTCGGGCTCATCGCCCTTGGCCGGCGTGTATTCCACGAACGGGTCGGCGCCGCGCCCGCGCTCGTTGGTGGTCAGGGTTTCGGTGGCGCTCATCGCCACGTTCGCCTCGTTGACGCCGGCCTCGCCCCAAATACCTTCCTTGAGGTCCGCGTTCGGCACGGCGGTGTACTGCAGCGGGTCGTCCGGCAGGGTGATGGTTAGGTGGGAGATCACCGACTTGTATTCGCGCGGCTGTTCCTCCGGCTTCACGACGATGAAGCGCTTCGGGTTGAACTCGCCGTTCGCGGAATCCTCGTTGCGGGCGATGATGGTCGAGCCGTCATAGCTCGCGTCTTTGCCTACCAGAATCGTGGTGCAGGCCATAGTGTGATGGTGTCCTTTCTTTGTTGTAGTCACGCTCCCACTGGCGGGAGCTGGACGACGAAGTCGGACTGAAGGTGGTTTTGTACTGACCCACCCCCAGTCAGTGATGCTGACAGCCCCCGCCTGCGGGGGCTCATGTGGCTCACGCCTTGCCGGTCAGGAAGATGCCGTCGGTGTCGGGCACTTCACCGCTGTTGCGCAGCGCGTGCAACAGCTCGTTGAGCCAGAAGCCCTGATTCAAGCCGGGCAACGGCTTCTTGGTGGCCCACACCTGCAGGTAGTACTCATGATCCTTGTCCGGCGGCTGCGGACCGTTGTACCGCATGATCACCGCCGGGTCAGCGCTGCGGCCCAAGAACTTGGAGGCCGAGGAGTTGCGCCCCTGCACGGTCTCGGGAATCATGGCCGGCAGCTGACGGGAGAAGTCCGGCGGGATGGCCAACGCATGTGAATCATTGAAGTCGTACATCAGCGCATCAATCGGCAGATTGGCCACGGACCAGTGAATCCACTCGAAGCCGCAGACCGGAATCGAATCCGGGTCCACGAACTCCCAGTGCAGGTAGCGGGCCTCGGGATCCACATCATCGATGTAGAACGGGAAGGAGACCACAGGCACGCCACCATTGAAATATTCAGGGGCCGCGGCCTTGGCGAAATCGTCCGGGATGACGGTGAAATCGGCGGAAATCTTCATACGTCCCAGTATCGCTCATATGTGTGACGTACTGGGGGCTGTGCGTTACGGGGTCTCTCCCCCAGTCTCGCTGCGCTCGACAGCCCCCACTCATCAGAGGGGGGCTAGTTGCGTCGGGTTATGGGATCAGGGCGCAGAAGAGGGACTCGAATACCAGTAGCGGGTTGCCGTTGCCGGCTAGGCGCTTGCGGGCGTGGGCCACTTCGTCCAGACGGGTCACGGCACCGGCCCGGTTCAACCGCACCGACAATTCGGTGATCGACGAGCGGTTCTCCAGGTTGATGAGGCCCACCGAATCCTCCGCATTGTTCTGCAGCACCGCCACATCTCGGTAGATGGAGGCGATGGAGTTCAGCGCACGATCCAATACGTCGCGCGTACGGCGGGTGACCAAACGCTTCACATCGTCTTTCTTGGCAATCTGGTTGAATGCGCCACGCAGTTTCGGCGGGATGCGGTCGCTCGGTGCCAGTCCGTTGATGCGGCGGAATTCCGCTTCCTGACCGGCGGTGATGCGGTTCGCGTCTGCCTCGGCCTGGGCCTTGGCATTGTCGATAAGATTGCCGGCCAACAACACTGCATCCGAGGCACGGGCCAGATTCAGCACACCGACCACAAGTTCATCGCGGTCGGACATAACCCGTTCGTCGGTGGCGTACAACTTGGCGATGCCGATATGGCCTTCGGCGAGTCGGGCCGCACGCTGCGCCACTTTTGGCTCGACATTGGTGGTGGAGGTCAGGAATCCGGCCACCGCCTGGGTGGAGGGCACGGCGAGGTTCACGATGCGTGTGCGCGAACGGATGGTGGGCAGCACGTCCTGGGCGCTGGGCGCGCACAGTAGCCAGATGCAATGCTCGGCCGGCTCCTCAATCTCTTTCAAGAGCACGTTGGTGGTGCGGTCAAGCATGCGATCCACGTCTTCGATGATGATGATGCGCCACGGTGCGGTGGCGGGCATCTGCTCGGAGGTAGTGATGATCTCACGCACCTGATCGATACCAATAGTCACCTTGTTCGTGGTCAGCACCGTGACATCCGGATGCGTGCCGGCAAGCACCTGCTGGGTGACGCGCGTGGGCTCAGCGCTCATGCCGTGATCCGGGCTTTCCAGCGCCGCAGCAAACGCACGAGCCATGTTGGAACGACCCGATCCGGGAGGTCCACAGATCAGCCACGACTGGGTGATCTGGCTCGGGTCGCCCTGCGCGATACGGCTCAGCATGTCGATTACCGGCTTTTGGCCGACTAGTGAATCCCATACGCTCATGCGAGCTCCTTGATGTCGGATTCGATGGCAGCCCATACCGCTTCAATGCTCTGGCTCGCATCGATAACGCGGAAACGATTCGGCTCGGCGGCGGCCAAGTCCAAGAAGGCCTGGCGGGTGCGGGACTGGAAGTCATCACCGGCCGATTCCATACGGTCTTCCGCGTGTTCGAGGCGATGGTGGGACAGGGCTGGGTCCATATCCAGCAAATACGTGCGGTCGGGCAGCAGGTTGTTGGTGGCCCACATGCTTAAGGATCGAATCTCTTCTGGCGTGAGTTCGCGGCCACCAGCCTGATAGGCCAAGGAAGAGTCTAAATAGCGGTCGGTGATCACCACTTCACCGCGCTCCAATGCCGGGCGGATGGTTTCGGCAACGTGCTGGGCTCGGTCTGCAGCGAATAGCAGCGCCTCGGCGCGCGGTGCGATGTCGACGGCGCCCCCATCCACACCGTGCAACAGCAGTTGGCGAATGGCCTTGCCTAACGCAGTGCCTCCCGGCTCACGGGTAACGACCACGGTACGCCCCTGAGCCTCAAGATACGCACGCAGCCGCTCGACTTGCGTGGTCTTGCCCACGCCATCGACACCTTCAAACGAAACAAACAGACCGTTCATGCTATTGACCTTAGCGTTAGGCGCAGAGTTGCGCCCAACAGGCAGTTAAACCAGCTCTACCTCCGTTTCAAGGGGCTGATTTGGTCTTTTCTGAAGGTCTACTTCCGTTTCGAGGGGCTGTTGCCCAAGTAGACAACGTTCCAAAACGGCGGAATGACGTTGGCGCGGAGCCGTTCATACTCGTGGTTCAGCAGATGACCAGCCCCTTGAAGCGGAAGTAGATATTCTCAAAACGAGAAATCTGCCCCTTGAAACGCAAGTAGAGCAATAATTCCGCTCAGCCACGCTTGGGAATTACGGCGGGGCGCTCGTAGCCCTCGTTGGCGGTCAGCCAGTCGACGTCCTTTTTCACAGTGGCGGGGGTGGAACCGAGTTTTTCGGCGATGCGCTGGTTGGACCAGCCCTTGTTCGCCAACTTCTTGACTTCGGCACGGCGTTCGGCGCGCTTGGCCTCCTGCGCCGAAACCGCAGCCGAGGTACCGCCCTTCTTGCCCTTGCCGGCAACGGCCTTGGCGCCCCCAGCACGCCCAGCACCGCGACGGCCACGGGTGGAGGGACCAGCCGCACGCTTTTCGGCGAGCAGTCGGAAGGCGTCATCAGGGGTGATGGATTCAGGCGTGTACTGACGCGGCACCGTGCGGTTGGTCTCGCCATCGGTGATGTACGCGCCGAAACGGCCGTCCTTGATGGTCACGTTCTTGCCGGTGTTCGGGTCCTTGCCCAAATCACGCAGCGGCGGCTTGGCGGCACCACGGCCACGCCCGCGGCCGTACTTGGGCTGCGAGAACAGTTCTTTGGCCTTGTCGATATCGACCGTGAAGATCTCGTCTTCCGAGGCCAGCGAGCGGGTCTCCGACTTGCCGTCGGCACCCGTCTTGGTCAGGTAGGGGCCGTAGCGACCGTTGTTGGCGGCCACCGTGCATTCGGATACCTCGCCGGTTTCGGCGTTGGTTTCCTCGTATGTGCCCACTTCGCGCGGCAGGCTCAGCAGCTTTAGCGCGTCTTCCAGCGACAGCGATTCAGGGCTCATCGTCTTGAACAACGAGGCCATCTTCGGGCGCGACGCGGCGGCGGCCACGGCCTTCTTCGGACCCTTCTTGGCCGCAGAAGCACCAGCAGTATCGCCAGCAGCGCCAGCCGAAGCCTCAGCCGGCGGCACCAACGCCACATACGGGCCGAAACGCCCATTGCGCACCTCGACGGTACCGCCGGATACCGGATCAACGCCCAGCTCGCGCGGTCCACCGGAGTGGTTGTCGATCAAATCGCGGGCCACGGCCACCGTCAGCTCATCCGGCGCGATGGTGTCCGGCAGAGACGCGCGCTTCGGGTTGCCTTCGGCGTCCAGATGCTCCATGTCTTCCAGATACGGGCCGTAACGGCCGACGCGCACGTGCAGGCCGTCGCCGATGTCGATGGTGTTGATGGCGCGCGCGTCGATCTCGCCGAGCTGCGCGACCTGCTGTTGCAGGCCTTCGTGCGCCTCGTCGGCGTTGCGGGCGGCGCCCTCGCCGGAACCGAAGTAGAAGTGGGTGAGCCAGTCGCGGCCGGATTCCTCGCCGTGGGCGATGCGGTCAAGGCCGTTTTCCATCTCGGCGGTGAACTGGTAGTCGACCAGCTTGGGGAAGTTCGTCTCGAGCAACTTGGTCACGGAGAAGGCGAGCCAGCTGGGGATCAGCGCACGGCCACGCTCGTATACGTAACCGCGATCCATGATTGTGGAGATAATGCTCGCGTAAGTGGACGGGCGACCGATCTCCTTGGCTTCCAGCGTCTTGACCAGCGTGGCCTCGGTGTAGCGGGCCGGCGGCTGGGTTTCATGGCCGTCCGGTTCGATGTCGCTTGCCTCGACCTGCTGGCCGACGCTCATCGGCGGCAGGGAGGTGTTGGATTCGGAGGCGTCACCCCTGACGGCCTTGGCGTCCGTCTTGCCGGCGGCAGCAGCCTGGTCCGAGCCAGCCCCAGCGCCGGGAGCGGCGGCCTTGGGCTTGCGCCCCTCCCCCGTGGCCTTCATAAAGCCGGGGAATTCGATGACGGTGCCGGACGCCTGGAACACGGCCTCGCCCTCGGTGGGGCCGGCCGGCGCAGACAGGCGCACGGTGGCGGTGGAACCGGTGGCGTCAGCCATCTGGCAGGCAAGCGTGCGCTGCCAGATCAGCGTGTATAGGCGCAGCTGGTCGCCGGGAAGTTTGGAAGCCAGCTCGTCCGGGTCGTGGAAGCGCGAGCCCGCCGGGCGAATACACTCGTGGGCTTCCTGCGCGCCAGCGGTTTTGGTGGCGTACTGCTTGGGCTCGGCAGAGAGGAACTTGTCGCCGAAATGGTAGGAGACGGCGTTGCGGGCGGCGGTGATGCCCTCCTGCGACAGCGTCACCGAATCGGTTCGCATATAGGTGATGTAGCCGTTCTCGTACAGGCTTTGGGCCGCGCGCATCACGGCGCGAGCACCCATGCCGAGGCGATTGCCGGCGGTCTGCTGCAGGGTCGAGGTGGTGAACGGCGGCTGCGGGCGGCGGCGGTACGGCTTGGTTTCCATCG
>SKEE01000403.1_pt1:0-45000 | contig 50837 bp, 45 predicted proteins | sample 4826661 | NCBI WGS metagenome assembly SKEE01 (sample SAMN11008817, study PRJNA524170) | human gut metagenome | biome: Human fecal sample; material: Feces; isolation source: fecal sample from pouch patient p20 | host: Homo sapiens | place: Israel: Tel-Aviv | collected 2016-11-14
GCATACGGGCGTGTAGCTCAGTCGGTAGAGCACTTGACTTTTAATCAAGTTGTCCGGGGTTCGAATCCCCGCACGCTCAGTACATTTAAAGGGCGAGAATCCTTAAGCAAGGTTCTCGCCTTTTTTGTTGATACGGATTAATTTTGTTTGATCTATGACCACACTCTGACTAAAGAGGAGACGATGGAATGAAGACAAAAAAGCCACAGAATGTATCAGAACAGAATAAGTGGATTCATGAATTTGAGAATTTGTATATCCTGACCTACAAATCCCTGTATCGGCATGCTAAGCTGATTTTTAACCAGGAAGAAAAGACGAAGGAGCTTTTGGTTCAGGTTTATATGGAAGCGTATCAGCGTGGGGAACAGCTGCAGAAAGAGAAATGTCCGCTGGACTGGCTGCTGAGACGTTCTGATTTTCTTGCTGAGACGAAGCTGGAGGCAACAAGGGAAATGATCGAGGCCTCCTATGCGGAAGAGAAAATGCAGTCTAAGGAAGCGAAGAAAGAAAATCTGGCAAATCTGGATGAGACATCGCTGCTTCTGGAAATTGAGGATCGTCTTGGAATTGTGGAAGGTGATGGGGAACATGCGGAGGAGCCGGAGGTTTCCGCGGGAAAGAGAATTGGATCTCTGGTACTGATTGTAGTGGCCGGTGTACTTGCTATTGCCGGAGTCTGGAAGGTGAAGCATCAGTTTGATTTGCTGCAGGCGCCGTTTGAGCGGACATTTAAACAGCCAGAGGAAACGGAAGAAAAGAACGAGAATACAGAGATTCAGCTGGGTGATAAGGCTGTAGTTCTTTCAGAATCCGGACAGATCCTTTATACAATACCATTGGAGGAAAGCAGTCTGGCAGGAGCGCATGATTACAATGAGGAAATTCAGACCCGTGATGGCTGGACTTACTATTTGCCGTGTCTGGAGCGAAAAGACAGCCAGCTTTCCCAGGTTCATCCATCCCTGTATCATACGCTGTACCGGGCGAATTCAGACCAGGAAATCGAGATCATCGCGCAGGATGTAGATAATTTTACATTCTGGGAAGACGGGATCTATATCATGCAGTATGGATCTGTGCAGCGCATCAGTGTTGATGCGGCATTTGCGACACAGCAGATTGGAATCTATGCGGCTGTGGAACAGGATGAGATTTACCTGTATGACACGCTGGGAAGAAAACTTCAGACGGATGTGGATGGGAATTATCTGTATGGGGACCGGATTTTCAAGATGTCCGGAAACCGGATTGAGAATATTCAGACGGCACCTCATGAGGCGGGCGGTGTTTTGTATTATCTGAAGGAGCAGGAAAATGGAAAAGGGCAGGCTATTTTCTGCAATAAGGGCGGAAATGAAGTGCTCTTTGAATCCATGGGAAAATCCATTGATAGTTTCTGTATTGTCGGAGACTGGATTTACTACAGTGCCTGGATGAAAGGGAAGGAGCGCGGCAAGCAGCACAGTCAGCTTTTCCGTCTTTCCCTGACGGAAGAGGGTGCAGAGGTAGAAGAACTGCATAAGCGCTATCCGGGACGCATCTGGCAGATGTATTATTCAGAAGAAGGGGACCAGATTTATGGAAATTACTGTCCGAAGAACTGGAAGAACAGTTATGGCGTGGTTGCGGTGATTTCCAGATCAGGTCAGATGAGTTATCTGGATGATGCTGAGCTTCGGGAGCGAGAGGATACAACGGGAAATGACCGGGTAGAATTTGTGATGATGCAGGACGGTCAGGTATATTGTTACTGGGAAGACTGTTATTGGAAAAAGGGAGAAGAGCCGGTGGCCATGTGGCGCAGGGTTTTAGTAATTCCGGATAAAAACAGGGTTGTGATGGAAGACTGATCTTCTGTCACAACCCTGTTTTATATTCATTATTCATCGAATTCTGCAATGACATAGAAGCCACGGGCATTTTCTTTGATGTCTTTGATGACGCCCTTTTTTGATTTCAACCGGTCACGCGATTTATAGCAGCCGGACATAGCCACAGCCGGTTCAATGATATAACTGTAATTGAAGCCTTCACGTTCGGTTACATCGACCACATCGCCGATTTTTACCAGGCCCTGACGCTCCATTTTAAATTCCATTTCCCGCAAGGAAGTTCATCTCTTTTCTTTTCATAGTATGCATTTTGATTATAATGAAAATGAGTTGGAATGTAAAGATATTCTATGTTACAATCACTTATACGAAAAAAGAAGGAACAGTAAAGAAGGATATTATAAAGAAAGATGAAGCAGGAAGAATTACTGAGAGAGCGATTAAAGCGCTACAGCGCTTCTGGGACGGCAGCGTTTCACATGCCGGGGCATAAACGACAGATGGAATGCGGATTGCTGAGGGATTTTCCTAACCCATTTTCTATTGATATTACGGAAATTGATGGGTTTGATAATCTGCATCACCCGGAGGGAATTTTGAAGGACTCCATGGAGTGGGCCGCAGGTGTGTATGGCGCTGATCATACTTACTATCTGGTAAACGGAAGCAGCTGCGGAATTTTAAGCGCCATCGGTGCAGTGATGCATCCTGGAGAAACACTGCTGGTGAGCCGCAACTGTCATAAATCGGTGTATCATGGTCTTATCCTCAATTCTCTGAAACCGGAGTATGTTTATCCACAAATCATAGAAAAATTGGGGATTCAGGGAGGGATAAAGCCGGGAGATGTGGAAAAGAAATTAAAAGAGCATCCGGAAATCCGTAGTGTCCTGATTGTGTCGCCGACCTATGACGGTGTGGTTTCTGATATCAGGGGAATTGCGGATGTGGTACATGCCAGGGGAATTCCGCTGATCGTAGATGAGGCGCATGGTGCGCATTTTCCGTTTGGTGCGGGATGCTTTCCGGAGTCTGCAATATATTGTGGAGCAGATTTGGTAATCCAGAGTTTGCATAAAACACTGCCAAGCCTGACCCAGACTGCTATTCTGCATTTGAGGGGGGAACGGGTCAGCCGCAGCCGTCTGGAACGGTGCCTTCAGATGTATCAGAGCAGCAGTCCGTCATATGTGTTCATGGCGGTAATGGAGCAGTGTATTTTTGAAATGCAGCAGCATGGGGCGGAACATATGAGGGCATTTGCGGAGCGAATCCAAATGGTGCGGGGACGCTTGAAAGAACTGCGGAATCTGAAGCTATTAAGCCGGAAAGAGGCCGATGCGTATGGTGTGTTTGATGTGGACGAGTCCAAACTGGTAATCTCCTGTCAGGGAAGAATGACAGGGGAAAACTTAAGTGAGTGTTTGCGCCGGGATTACGCAATTGAAATGGAGATGTGCGGAGCAGATTACGCAGTGGCGATTCTGACATTTTTAGACAGCGAGGAGCATCTGGAGCGGCTGGTGGAGGCACTGCTGGAAATGGACAGGAAAATTGGAATGACAAAGGATTTCAGGGAGTCCAACGAAAAATATGGGAGAGCTGTGACTTTTGTGCCGGAAATCTTCATGACTCCGGCAGAGGCATTCAATGCTCCGTTTGAGCGCATCCGGCTGGAGAAATCTGCAGGCCGGATCTCTGGAGAATTTATTTATCTGTATCCGCCGGGAATTCCGATTATTACACCCGGAGAGTGCATGACGGAGGAGATTATCCGTCAGGTGCTGTATGACAGGGATATTGGACTGCCGGTACAGGGAATGGAAGACCAGACAGTAAGGTATCTGCAGGTGGTAAAAGCAGATGAAACAAAGCAGTGAGAAAAGGCAGGCCTGGAGGAAACGGGAATGGGAAAGATTTTTTATCTGATGGGCAAGAGCGCATCGGGAAAGGACAGTATTTATAAGCGGCTGCGGAGCGTATACCCAGAGCTTAAGAGCATTGTGCTCTATACAACACGGCCCATACGGGCTGGCGAACAGGAAGGCGTGGAGTATTATTTTATCGATGATGCCCGGCTTAAGAAGCTGGAGCAGTCTGGCAGGGTGATTGAAGTGCGGACCTATCAGACGGTGTTTGGCCCCTGGAGCTATGCGACGGTAGATGACGGAAAGGTCGATCTGGCACAGGAAAATTATCTGGTGATCGGTACGCTGGATTCCTACGAAAAACTGCGGGAGTATTATGGAAAGGAAGCGCTGGTTCCACTGTATGTGATGGTGGATGACGGTGTGCGCCTGGAGCGTGCCCTTGCCAGGGAACGGCAGCAGAAGGTGCCGAAGTACGCAGAGCTCTGCCGGCGATTTCTGGCAGATGAGGCCGATTTTGCGCCGGAACGCTTAAAGGGGCTGGATGTGACGGAAGCGTTTGAAAACCGGGAATTGGATGTGTGTGTCCGGGCGATTGCAGACCGTATTCAGATGGAAGGACGGCAGGAAGGAGCCGATTGTTAGTGCACACGGCAGGCATTTTCTGAACGGAAAATGCCGTATGGTACAGTGGTGGCAGCAGATTTTGCCGATTTGGAATGCGGAGCATTGGCTGAAAGGAAAAAGTGTGTTATACTTTTCATTGATATGCCTTAAAATTAGAGAGATTGTGAGGTGACTGCGATGCTGAATTTTCAGGAGATCATCGGTCATGACCAGATAAAGGAACATTTTCAGAAAGCAATTGAATATAACAAGGTGTCTCATGCCTATATCCTGACTGGTGAGGCGGGAATGGGAAGAAAGTCTCTGGCGAACGCCTTTGCCCTTACGCTTTTGTGCGAGAAGGGGAAAAGCGAGCCATGTATGGAATGCCATGCCTGCAAACAGGTCTTAAGCGGCAGCCATCCGGATCTGATTTATGTGTCCCATGAAAAACCGGGCACCATCGGAGTGGATGATATCCGGAAGCAGATCAATGACACCATCATGATTCGTCCATACAGCAGTTATTATAAAGTATACATTGTCGATGAAGCGGAGAAGATGACGCAGCAGGCACAGAACGCGTTGTTAAAAACCATTGAGGAACCGCCATCCTATGCGGTGATTCTTCTTTTAACCACCAATCAGGAGGCATTTCTGCCAACGATTTTGTCGCGCTGTGTGCAGCTCAAATTAAAGCCTCTGCGTGATTTCACTGTAAAGAAATACCTGATGGATACACTTCATGTGGAGGAGTCAGATGCTGATATTTATGCGGCTTTTGCCCGCGGTAATCTGGGAAAAGCCATTTCACTTGCTTCTTCTGAGGATTTTAAGCTCCTGCATGGAGAGATGCTCCATCTTTTGAAGCATGTGAAGGAGATGGACATTTCCGAGTTGTTAGATTACATTCGGAAGATGAAAGAGGAGAATCTGGATATTTATGAGTGTCTGGATTTTATGCAGCTCTGGTATCGGGACGTACTGCTTTATAAGGTAGCGCGGGATATGAACCAGCTTATTTTTAAGGATGAGTACAGCAGCATTAACGGGATAGGACAAAAGTGTTCCTATGAAGGGCTGGAGAAGATTTTAGAGGCCATAGACAAAGCACGTGTCCGCCTGGACGCGAATGTGAATATGGAACTGGCCATGGAGCTGATGCTTCTGGTCATGAAAGAGCAGATTGACCGCAGGCGTGAACCGTAACAGGAGCATGCCGGGAACAGATAGGAGATAGAAAGTTATGGTAACAGTAATAGGAGTACGCTTTCGCACGGCAGGAAAAATCTATTATTTTTCCCCGGGAAAGCTGGAAATTAAAAATGGTGATCATGTCATTGTAGAGACGGCCCGTGGCATTGAGTATGGTCATGTCGTTCTTGGAAATCGTGATGTGGAAGACAATAAGGTGGTTCAGCCGTTAAAGGCGGTCATCCGCATGGCGAATAAGGAAGATATTGCCCGTGAAGAAGCAAACCGCAAAAAAGAAAAGGATGCCTTTAAAATCTGTCAGGAAAAGATCCGCAAGCATAAGCTGGAGATGAAACTGATCGATGTGGAGTACACCTTTGATAACAATAAGATTCTCTTTTATTTTACGGCGGACGGACGTATTGATTTCCGTGAGCTGGTAAAGGATCTTGCATCGGTATTTAAGACCAGGATTGAACTGCGCCAGGTGGGCGTAAGAGACGAGACTAAGATTGTCGGCGGAATAGGAATCTGTGGAAGAGCTCTCTGCTGCCACTCCTATCTGTCTGAGTTCATTCCGGTATCCATCAAGATGGCAAAAGAGCAGAATCTTTCTTTAAACCCGACCAAAATTTCCGGTGTCTGCGGTCGTCTGATGTGCTGCCTGAAAAATGAGGAAGAGACTTACGAGTACTTAAACAGCAAGCTCCCGGGCGTGGGAGATTATGTTACCACGGATGATGGCTTAAAGGGCGAGGTGCAGAGTGTGAATGTACTGCGCCAGCTGGTGAAGGTTATTGTGACTGTGGAGAAGGATGAAAAAGAAATCCGCGAGTATAAGGTAGAGCAATTAAAGTTCAAACCGCGCCGCAGAAAAGGCAAAGGCGAACAGGCAGAGGATCATGAACTGAAGAAACTGGAGGCACTTGAGAAAAGGGAAGGAAAATCAAAGCTGAATGAATAATGTGACTTGCGGTGAGGATGAGCGGATTGATGATCTGCAGAGAAACGGTTACCGCATCATCCAGAAGAAGAAAGGATTTTGTTTTGGCATGGATGCCGTGCTGCTGTCCGGCTTTGCCCAGGTGAAAGAGGGTGAGGCCGCTGTAGACCTTGGTACCGGGACCGGAATCATTCCGATTCTTCTGGAGGCCAAGACAAAGGGAAAGCATTTTACCGGTCTGGAGATTCAGGAGGAAGTGGCCGAGATGGCAGAACGCAGCGTCCGCCTGAATCAGCTGGAGGCCAGGGTAGACATCGTAAGAGGAGACATCAGGGAAGCCAGCCGTCTGTTCGGCAAGGCTTCTTTTGATGTGGTTACGTCAAATCCGCCTTATATGAATGATAACCACGGACTGAAGAACCCGGATCTGCCAAAGGCTATTGCGCGGCATGAGGTGTTCTGTACCCTGGATGATGTGTGCCGGGAGGCGTCTTTGCTCTTAAAAAGCGGCGGGCGTTTTTACATGGTACACCGGCCGCACCGGCTGGCAGAGATCATCACGTCATTAAAGACGTATAAGCTGGAGCCAAAGCGTATGAAGCTGGTGCATCCGTTTGCGGATAAGGAAGCCAATATGGTGCTGATCGAGGCAGTACGGGGTGGAAAATCCATGATGAAGGTGGAAGCGCCGATCATTGTATATAAGGAACCCGGCGTGTATACACAGGAAATTTATGATGTTTATGGATACTAAAACAGGAGGTAACTATGGCTGAGCAGGAAAAGGCAGCAGGAAAGTTATATCTTTGCGCGACACCCATTGGCAATCTGGATGACATTACGCTGCGGGTACTCAATACCTTAAAGGAAGCAGATCTGATTGCGGCAGAGGACACGAGACACAGCATAAAGCTGCTGAACCATTTCGGGATCAAGACCCCGATGACAAGCTATCATGAATATAACAAGATTGACAAGGCGCACTATCTGGTGGAACAGATGCGTCAGGGCGTGAACATTGCGCTGGTGACAGACGCGGGAACACCGGGCATTTCGGATCCGGGAGAGGAGCTGGTGAAGCAGTGTTATGAAGCCGGGATTGAGGTGACATCCCTTCCGGGACCGGCAGCCTGCATTACGGCGCTGACTATATCCGGTCTGGCCACAAGAAGGTTCTGTTTTGAGGCATTTTTGCCGGTGGACAAAAAAGAGCGTCAGTGGATTCTGGAAGAGTTAAAGACGGAGACACGGACTATGATCGTGTATGAGGCACCTCATCATCTGGTGCGCACCCTGCAGGAGCTGGCAGATGCACTGGGAGCAGACCGGCGTATCACGATCTGCCGGGAGCTGACGAAAAAGTATGAGGAAGCTTACCGTACTACGTTTGCGGAGGCGCTTCTTCGTTACGAGACCGAGGCGCCAAAAGGTGAGTGTGTTATTGTAATTGAGGGAAAGAGCATTGGAGAACTGAAAGCGGAGCAGCAGAAATCCTGGGAAGAGATGAGTCTGGAGGAGCATATGGAGCTCTATCTGAACCAGGGTATTGACCGGAAAGAAGCCATGAAGCTGGTGGCAAAGGACCGGGGAATCGCAAAGCGGGATGTCTACCGCATGCTGACGGAACAGAAAGAATCATAAAAATGGAAATATATGTCAATTTTCCGATATATATTATCAAAATATTAAATCTATGTCATGTCTCTGAAATCCAATAAGATAGAGGTATTCAAAGGAGAAGGAGATATGACATCATGGAGAACGAGAGGCTGTTGCTTAAGATTGAAGAATTGATGAAGCAGAGGGGATACAGCCGTTACCGGCTTTCTCAGTTAAGCGGAATCAAGCAGTCAACCCTGACTACAATGTTTAATAAGCGAAGCACGGTCAGCATTGACACTTTGACAAAGATCAGCAAGGCGTTTGGCATGAGATGTTCGGAGTTTTTAAGTCTGGTAGAAGACGGTCCGGATGAGAATACTGCGAAAGATTTTCCTGTATGCGAGTGGGAGGCACTGAATAAGGAACGGAAGCATGTGGTGGTTTTGATGATGCGTCTTTTAAAAGATGAGCAGATTGAAACAAAATAAAAGATTGGCTTCAGAAGAGTTTTGTCGGGAAATATTGCTTGACAAAACTCCTTTTATTCTATAAGATAAGAACGTCAAAATACTTTGAGTATCAAAACATTTGAAGCTAAAAATAAAATTCAGATGATTATGACAAAGTTTAGCACGAATTTGAAGAGGAAACAGGTACGAGCATGACAGGCAGAATTATTGGAACCGGTTCCTATGTTCCGGAACGGATTGTGACGAATGAAGAATTGGCAGAGGTTGTAGAGACCAGTGACGAGTGGATTGTCACCCGCACAGGAATCCATGAGCGCCGTATCGCGGAAACGGAAGGCACCAGTGTGCTGGCCGCCAGAGCGGCAGAGCGTGCCCTAAAGAACGCAAACGTATCGGCAGAGGAAGTTGATTTTATTTTGCTTGCGACATCCTCACCGGATCACTGTTTCCCGAACGGAGCCTGTGAAGTGCAGGCGGCCATCGGCGCGGTTCGTGCTATGGCGTTTGATATCAGTGCGGCATGTTCCGGATTTGAAATCGCGCTCAGTACCGCCCAGGCATTTATCCAGGCCGGTGTATATCGGACGGGACTCATCATCGGTGCCGACTGTCTGAGTAAGCTGACTGACTGGAGTGACCGGGCAACCTGCGTTTTATTTGGAGATGGTGCCGGAGCGGCAGTCATTCAGGCAGATGAAAAAGACGGTATCATTCATACGGTTATGGGTTCTGATGGAGCCAGGGGCATGGTGCTTTCCTGTCTGGCCCGCAGTGAGGGAAATTTCCTGAACGGAAAAACTCCAGAGCTGGGGTATATCTACATGAATGGGCAGGAGGTATTCAAGTTTGCGGTAAAGAAAGTTCCGGAATGCATTAACCAGGTGCTTTCCGAGAGCGGAACGGATATTGAGAGTGTTAAATATTTTGTTCTGCACCAGGCGAATTACCGAATCTGCGAGGCGGTAGCCAAGCGGTTAAAGCAGCCTCTTGATAAAGTACCAATGAACATTGACAAGTATGGAAATACTTCCGGCGCTACAGTGCCGATCCTGTTAGACCAGTTAAACCGGGAAGGAAAGCTAAGCCGGGGTGACAAACTGGTGCTGGCAGGCTTTGGAGGCGGTCTTACCTGGGGAGCCGTCCTGTTAACCTGGTAGTATGGAATGCGGATGAAATGCCGCTTCCTTCAAATTATAAAAGAAAATATTTCATATCAAAGGAGATCAAAATTATGTTAGAGAAAATGAAAGAAATCATTGCAGACCAGTTAAGCGTAGATGCAGACAGCATCACCGAGGCTTCTTCCTTTAAAGAGGATTTAGGTGCTGACTCCCTGGATCTGTTTGAGTTAGTTATGGCCCTGGAGGATGAGTACTCTGTAGAGATCCCGTCTGATGATCTGCAGAACCTGCTGACTGTTGGCGATGTTATGAATTACCTGAAGGAGAAAGGTGTAGAGGCGTAAGCCCTGCACCCTTTTTTAGACAGCACATCAGGATTGCGTCTGGAATACAAGCTCTGAGCGCAATCCTGATGGAAAGCAGGAAGTTGGAGGAGTCAGATGAAAACGAGAATTACAGAACTCTTAGGCATTGAATATCCGATTATTCAGGGCGGTATGGCATGGGTGGCAGAGAGCCATCTGGCAGCGGCAGTATCTGCGGCAGGCGGCCTGGGCTTGATCGGCGGAGCAAACGCTCCGGCAGAGGTAATCCGCAATTACATCCGTGAGGTAAAGGCGGTGACCGACAAGCCATTTGGCGTAAACGTTATGCTGATGAGCCCGTATGCCGATGAGGTGGCAAAGGTGATCGTGGAGGAAGGCGTAAAGGTTGTAACCACCGGTGCCGGAAACCCGGAAAAATATATGGAGATGTGGAAAGCAGCCGGTATCAAGGTAATCCCGGTTGTGGCTTCCGTAGCTCTGGCAAAGAGAATGGAGCGCTATGGCGCAGACGCAGTTGTGGCAGAGGGAACCGAGTCTGGCGGACACATTGGTGAGGCAACCACTATGACTCTGGTACCGCAGGTCGTAGATGCGGTTTCTATTCCGGTTATCGCGGCAGGCGGTATCGGTGACGGACGCGGTATCGCTGCAGCTTTTATGTTGGGCGCAGAAGCAGTTCAGATGGGAACCCGCTTCCTGGTTGCAAAGGAATGCACCGTACACCAGAACTACAAAGACCGTGTCTTAAAGGCAAAAGACATTGATTCTACCGTAACCGGCCGCACCCACGGACATCCGGTGCGCTGCTTAAGAAATCAGATGACCAGAGAGTATGTGAAGCTGGAGAATGAGGGCAAGAGCTTTGAGGAGCTGGAGTACCTGACCCTCGGAACGCTTCGCAAGGCGGTTCAGGAAGGTGATGTTACCAACGGAACCGTGATGGCAGGACAGATTGCAGGAATGGTTTCCAAGGAGCAGACCTGCAAGGAAATGATTGATGAGATGATGGCACAGGCAGAGACACTTCTGGGCCGCAAGTAAGAGAGAAAAAGGAGCAAGAGTGATGAGTAAGATCGCATTTATTTACCCGGGACAGGGCGCACAGGTATGCGGCATGGGACAGGATTTCTATGAGCAGACAAAGGAAGGAAAAGAGACCTTCGACCTGGCAACCGATATCCTGGGATTCTCCGTTCCGGAGCTTTGCTTTACGGAGAATGACCGTCTGGATATCACCGAATATACCCAGGCAGCGATGGTGACCACCAGCATTGCCATGACAAAGGTACTGGAAGCACAGGGGGTAAAGCCGGATGTGACTGCGGGCTTAAGCCTGGGTGAATATTGCGCACTCTATGCTGCCGGCGTTATGAGCGAGAAAGATGCCATCGCAACCGTAAGACAGAGAGGAATCCTGATGCAGCAGGCAGTTCCGGCAGGGCAGGGCGCTATGGCAGCTGTTCTGGCTATGGATGCGGCTGCAATTGAGGAGACCATTGCCGATATCGAGGGCGTGCAGATCGCAAACTATAACTGTCCGGGGCAGATTGTTATTTCTGGAAAGAAAGAGGCAGTAGAGACTGCCTGCGAAAAGTTAAAAGAAGCTGGTGCAAAGCGCACCATCATGTTAAATGTAAGCGGACCGTTCCATTCCCGCATGCTGATCGGCGCTGGTGAGAAGCTGGGCGAGGTGCTGGAAAATGTGGAAGTACATACTCCGCAGATTCCGTATGTGGCCAATGTGACCGCGCAGTATGTAACGGACGCGGCAGAGGTAAAGCCGCTCCTGACCAAACAGGTTTCCTCTTCTGTCAGATGGGAGCAGAGTGTCCATACCATGCTGGCTGACGGTGTGGATACCTTCGTAGAGATTGGTCCGGGCAAAACGTTAAGCGGATTTATGAGAAAGATCGACAGAACTGTAAAGGTTCTTAATATAGAGAAACTGGATGACGTGGCAAAGGTTGTAGAGGAGATCAAAGGATGTTAACTGGAAAGATCGCGGTGGTGACCGGCGCGAGCCGCGGCATCGGAAAAGAAATCGCAAAGACTCTGGCAGCAAAGGGAGCAACTGTTGTTGTCAATTATAATGGCTCTGCAGCAAAAGCAGAGGAGACTGTGAAAGAGATCGAGGCACTGGGCGGTAAGGCAGAAGCTCTGCAGTGCAATGTGTCTGAGTATGACAAGGCAGCAGAGATGATGGAGTATGTGGTGAAAACTTATGGCCGTGTGGACATTCTGGTAAATAATGCCGGGATCACCCGCGACAATCTGCTGATGAAGATGAGCGAAGAGGATTTTGACGCAGTATTAAACACCAACTTAAAGGGCGCGTTCAACTGTATCAAGCACATTTCCCGCCAGATGTTAAAGCAAAAGAGCGGACATATCGTAAACATTTCTTCCGTATCTGGAGTGATGGGAAATGCAGGACAGGTAAACTACAGCGCTTCCAAGGCTGGAGTAATCGGTATGACCAAGGCAGTGGCTAGAGAGATGGCAAGCAGAGGTATCACCTGTAACGCAGTAGCACCTGGTTTTATCAAGACTGATATGACAGATGTGCTGTCTGATACCATTAGAGAAAATATCAATGCCCAGATCCCGATGAGAACATTCGGTGAGACCGCAGATGTGGCAAATCTGGTAGCGTTTTTAGCATCTGACGAAGCAAAGTACATTACAGGACAGGTCATCTGCGTAGACGGCGGAATGGCTATCTAATATAGGAGAACAGATATGAGCAGACGAGTAGTAGTAACCGGCATGGGTGCCATCACCCCGATCGGCAACAGCGTAGAAGAATTCTGGAATGGGTTAAAGGAAAAGAAAGTCGGCATTGCACCGATCACCTATTTTGACACGACAGATTACAAGGCAAAGCTGGCAGCAGAGGTTAAGAATTTCGATCCGAAGCAGTTCATGGATCCGAAGGCAGCAAAGAGAATGGAGCAGTTCTGCCAGTTCGCAGTTGCAGCGACCAGACAGGCTGTTGAGGATGCAGGACTTGATATGAGCCAGGAAGATCCGTTCCGCGTGGGCGTAAGCATTGGTTCCGGTATCGGAAGCCTGCAGTCCGTTGAGCGTGAGTATAAGAAACTTCTGGAAAAAGGACCGGGCCGTGTAAATCCGCTTCTGGTTCCGCTGATGATCAGCAATATGGCAGCAGGAAATGTTTCCATCCAGTTTGGCATGAAGGGCAAATGCATCAATGTAGTAACCGCGTGTGCAACCGGCACCCACTCCATTGGTGAAGCATTCCGTACTATCCAGTATGGTGATGCCGACGTGATGGTAGCAGGCGGCGCAGAGGCAAGCATTACTCCGATCGGCGTGGCTGGATTTACCTCCCTGACTGCATTGAACACCACCGATGATCCGGCCCGTGCATCCATTCCGTTTGACGCAGAGCGCAGCGGTTTTATCATGGGCGAGGGTGCAGGTGTCGTTGTGTTAGAGTCTTTAGAGCACGCGCAGGCAAGAGGCGCGAAGATTTACGCAGAGCTGGCTGGCTACGGCGCAACCGGTGACGCTTACCACATCACTTCCCCGGCTGAGGATGGAAGCGGTGCGGCAAAGGCTATGGAGATGGCCATCGCAGATGCTGGCATGAAGCCGGAGGATGTAGACTACATCAACGCCCACGGTACCAGTACCCATCATAACGATTTATTTGAGACCAAGGCCATTAAGATCGTGCTTGGTGATCACGCATACAAGACTAAGATCAACTCCACCAAATCCATGATCGGACATCTTTTAGGTGCAGCAGGCGGTGTGGAGTTTATCACCTGTGTAAAGTCCATTCAGGAGGGCTATGTCCACGCAACCGCAGGCCTGGAGAAGGATGATCCGGAGTGCGATCTGGATTACTGCAAGGGTGAGGGCGTGCAGATGGATGTAAACTGTGCAATCTCCAATTCCCTGGGCTTTGGCGGACACAATGCAACCCTGCTGGTAAAGAAATTCGAGGCGTAAGGCTTCAGGAGGTAGACCATGACGATTGATGAGATCGTAACACTGATCCAGGCTGTTTCCGATAACGGCCTGACCAGTTTTGTATATGAAGAGGGTGACCAGAAGCTGGTGCTCAAGAAAAAGAAGAAGAAAAACGTAGCACAGGCTCCGGTTGCTCCAGTTGTGATTTCCCAGCCGGCCGCTCCGATGATGGGCACAATGCCGATGCAGATGGCAGCCGCTCCGGCTGCGGTATCTGAGACACCGGAAAAGGCAGCTGAAGAGAAAAAGGAGAGTACCCTGGATATTGGTTCTGATAAGGTTGTGACTTCTCCGCTTGTAGGAACCTTCTATTCTTCCGCTTCTCCGGAGGCAGAGGCATTCGTAAAGGAAGGCGATACCGTAAAGAAAGGTCAGGTTCTTGGTATCATTGAGGCCATGAAGCTGATGAACGAGATCGAGAGTGAATATGACGGTGTGGTAGAGGCAGTCCTGGTGAACAACGAAGACGTGGTAGAGTATGGACAGCCGCTGTTCCGCATCCGATAGGAGGTATATTATGAGACTGGGAATCAAAGAAATCCAGGAGATCATTCCGCACAGACATCCGTTTCTGCTGATTGATTTTATCGATGAGCTGGAGCCGGGCGTACGCGCGGTTGGTTATAAATCCATTACCTTTAATGAGCCGCAGTTCAACGGTCATTTTCCGGGACAGCCGGTTATGCCGGGAGTGCTGATGATCGAGGCGCTGGCACAGGTTGGGGCGGTAGCTATCTTAAGCCTGCCGGAGAATAAGGGCAAGACCGCGTTTTTCGGTTCCATCAACAACGCAAAATTCAAACAGATGGTGCTGCCGGGAGACCGCCTGAAGCTGGAGTGCGAAATCATTAAGCGCAAAGGCCCGATCGGCGTTGGCAAGGCTGTTGCGACCAATGCAGAAGGAAAGATCGCGGTATCAGCAGAGCTGACCTTTGCGATCCAGTAAGGCCGCGGAAACGCAGAGTTGAGGTACGGGAATGTTTGATAAAATCTTAATCGCGAACCGCGGCGAGATTGCGGTAAGAATTATCCGGGCCTGCCGCGAGATGGGAATCAAGACCGTGGCAGTCTACTCGGAGGCAGACCGCGACAGTCTGCACACCCTTCTGGCAGATGAGGCCATCTGTATTGGACCGGCACCGTCAAACCAGAGTTACCTGAATATGGAGCGTATTCTGGCAGCTACCGTAGCCATGAAGGCAGAAGCGATTCATCCGGGATTCGGATTCCTTTCCGAAAACGCGCGCTTTGCGGAGCTGTGCCAGAAGTGCAGCATCGCGTTCATTGGTCCGTCTGCGGAGATCATCAATAAGATGGGAAATAAATCCGCAGCCAGAAAGACCATGGTGGAGGCCGGAGTACCGGTCGTTCCGGGCAGCAAGGAGCCGGTTTACACGGTAGAAGAGGCTCTGAAGATGGCGAAAGAGATCGGTTTTCCGGTTATGATCAAGGCATCCTCCGGCGGCGGCGGTAAAGGTATGCGCGTTTCCTGGAGTGAGGAAGACTTTGAAGCCAACTTCCAGAATGCGCAGATGGAGTCCGTGAAGGGCTTTTCCGATGACACCATGTATCTGGAGCGTTTCGTAGAGAACCCGCGTCATATTGAGTTCCAGATCATGGCGGACAAGTACGGCAATGTTGTTCACTTAGGCGAGCGTGACTGCTCTATTCAGCGCCGCCACCAGAAGGTGCTGGAGGAATCCCCGTCCATCGCAATCTCGGAGGAGCTTCGCAAAAAGATGGGTGAGACTGCCGTAAAGGCGGCAAAAGCCGTTGGCTATGAAAATGCGGGAACCATTGAGTTTCTGTTAGATAAGAATAAAAATTTCTATTTCATGGAGATGAACACCCGGATCCAGGTAGAGCATCCGGTAACGGAGCTGGTAAGCGGTCTGGACCTCATCAAAGAGCAGATCCGTGTGGCAGCAGGAGAGAAATTAAGCGTGACCCAGAAGGATATCCGTATCCAGGGCCATGCCATTGAGTGCCGCATCAACGCAGAGAATCCGGCAAAGAATTTCATGCCGTGTCCGGGAAAGATTACCAACATTCACATCCCGGGAGGCAACGGAGTCCGTGTGGACACACACATTTACAATGAGTATAAGGTTCCGGCCAACTATGATTCTATGCTGATGAAGCTGATCGTACACGGAAAAGACCGTGCAGAGGCCATTGCGAAGATGAGAAGCGCGCTGGGCGAGCTGATCATTGAAGGCATCGACACCAACCTGGATTTCCAGTTCGAGATCTTAAGCAATCCGGTTTATCAGGACGGACACAAAATTGATACCGGATTTATCCCGGATCAGTTCCCGGAATACTGTAAGTAATGTAATAAGGCACAGGGAAGTTTTTTCCTGTGTCTTACGCCTATTAAGGAGAATCCTGTATGTTTAAAAATATGTTCAAAAAGACATATACCATGATTGACACTCACCGTAAGGCTAAGAGCGAAGAAGAGCCGAACATCCCAGAGGGACTCTGGAGAAAGTGTAATAAGTGCGGTCAGCCGATCTATGTGGAAGATGTGCGCAACAATCTGTATGTCTGTCCGAAGTGCGGCGGATATTTCCGTGTGCATGCGTACCGCCGCATTGAGATGCTGCTGGATGAGGGCAGCTTTGAAGAATGGAATAAGGAAATGGAGTTTTCCAATCCATTAGATTTCCCGGGATACGAGAAGAAGGTCCAGGCAGCACAGGAAAAGACCGGACTTCAGGAAGCTATCGTAACCGGAAAGGGAACCATCAAAGGCTTTGAGACTGCCATTGGTATCTGTGATGCCCGGTTCATTATGAGCAGTATGGGACATGTGGTGGGCGAGAAGATTACCCGCATGGTTGAGCGTGCTACCGAGGAAAAACTTCCTGTCATTATTTTTGCCTGCTCAGGCGGCGCGAGAATGCAGGAGGGCATTGTTTCCCTGATGCAGATGGCCAAAACTTCTGCTGCACTGGAAAAGCATCATGAGGCAGGACAGCTTTTTGTCAGCGTCCTGACAGATCCGACTACGGGGGGCGTGACAGCAAGCTTTGCCATGTTAGGCGATATCATCCTGGCAGAACCCAATGCTCTGATTGGATTTGCAGGGCCGCGTGTCATTCAGCAGACCATTGGCCAGAAGCTTCCGGAGGGCTTCCAGAGAGCAGAGTTCTTACTGGAACACGGTTTTGTAGATAAGATCGTAGACCGGGAAAACCAGAGGGATGTTCTGGCAGATATTTTGCGGATGCACAAGAAACAGGAAATGACTGTGAATCCACAGCATGTGCAGGCAGAACCTGCAGAGTCTGTGGAAAACTATCTGGAAAAACAGAAAAAGAGTGGAAAAAATGCCTGGGATACGGTGCAGCTTTCCAGAAGCGCAGCCCGTCCGGTGGCACTGGATTACATTCATGCGCTGTTTGATGATTTTATGGAGTTCCATGGTGACCGTTATTTCAGTGATGATGGAGCTATCATCGGCGGTATTGCCACCTTCCGCGGTATGCCGGTAACGGTGATCGGCCAGCAGAAGGGCCGCACCACCAAGGAAAACATTCACCGGAATTTTGGCATGCCGTCTCCGGACGGATACCGCAAGGCGCTGCGCCTGATGAAGCAGGCGGAGACCTTCGGCAGACCGGTGATCTGTTTTGTAGATACACCTGGCGCGTTCTGCGGTATTGAGGCTGAGGAGCGCGGCCAGGGGGAAGCCATTGCCCGCAACCTTTTTGAGATGGCGGCACTGACCGTTCCGGTCCTCTCAATCGTAATCGGAGAAGGCGGAAGCGGCGGCGCGCTGGCCATGGCGGTAGCCAATGAAGTATGGATGCTGGAAAATGCCATTTATTCTATTCTTTCTCCGGAGGGATTTGCGTCCATCCTGTGGAAGGACAGCAAGAAGGCCCCGGATGCAGCCAGGGTTATGAAGATTACGGCAGCAGATCTTTATGAGCGCGGCCTGATCGAGCAAGTGATCCCGGAGCCGGAACCGGCTTCCATCGAAACTATGCCAGAGCTGGCAGAGCATATGAGACAGAGCATGACCGCATTCTTTGAGCGGTACAGCGGCAAGACAAAGGAAGCAATTCGGGAGTCCCGTTACCAGAGATTCCGGAATATGTAAGAGGTATTATAATGAAAGCGTTAAAAATCGGTGATCTTACAGCAAAATATCCCATCATTCAGGGGGGAATGGGAGTAGGCATCAGCCTGCACTCCCTGGCAGGAGCAGTAGCGAAAGCAGGTGGTATTGGCATCATTTCCACCGCGCAGATCGGATTTAAGGATCCGGAGTTTTTAAAGGCACCTATGGAGGCGAATCTGCGCGCCATTGGTGAGGAACTGAAGAAAGCGCGGGAGATTGCGCCGAAGGGTATTATAGGATTTAATATTATGGTGGCAACCCGCAACTACGCCCAGTATGTGAAGGAGGCTGTGAAGGCCGGAGCGGATATTATTATTTCCGGAGCCGGACTTCCGGTGTCCCTGCCGGAGCTTGTGGAAGGGGCAAAGACGAAAATAGCGCCTATTGTGTCCACTGCAAAATCCGCTATGGTGATCTGCAAAATGTGGGATCGCAAGTATAAGCGCATTCCGGATCTCCTGGTGATCGAGGGGCCGCTGGCAGGCGGTCATCTGGGCTTTTCCAGAGAGGATTTGAGCCGCTACGGTGCAGACACAAAGGATGTGCCGCATACCTATCATCAGGATCTGTATGATGAAGAAATCCGCGGTATCATGAAGGTGGTAAAGCAGTTTGAGGAGAAGTACCAGAAACATATTCCGGTAGCCATTGCAGGCGGTATTTACACCAGGGCGGATGCGGAGCATGCCATGGAGCTTGGTGCGGATGCTGTGCAGGTGGCAACACGTTTTGTCACTACCGAGGAATGCGACGCACCGGAGAGCTACAAGCAGGCCTACATCAACGCGACGGCTGAAGATATTGTGATCACCCAGAGTCCGGTAGGCATGCCTGGGCGGGCTATTGTAAATCCGTTTCTGGAGAAGATCACGGCCATGAAAGAGCGTGGAGAGAAGGCGAAGATCACCCATTGCTACCAGTGCCTGGAGCACTGTGATCCGGCTAATATTCCGTACTGCATCACAAAGGCTCTGTCCAATGCGGCAGAGGGTGCGCTGAATGACGCGCTGTTGTTTTGCGGAAGTAATGCCTACCGTGCGGATAAGATTGAGACGGTGGAAGCCGTGGTGCAGGATCTGGTTGGAGCAGTGTAACAGGAAGTGCTGGTAATGCAGAAAACAGACTGTATAAAAAGCAAAAACACCGCATGATAAAAGGAAAGTGTTCCCTGTATGACATAAAAGAGCTGGAAACTCCATAGACTGAAAGCAAACGGTGCTGTTTTTCGGTCGAGTGATCAGGAATGCCAGCACCATTCGAACGGAAGGTGACCGGTATTGCTGAATTATCTCTGGGGCGGCATGCTCTTAGCCGGAATGCTGTGGGGAGCGATAAACGGAACATGGAATGAAGTGACCCAGGCTCTTCTGGACTCTGCAAAAGAATCCGTGAGTCTGGGTCTTACTATGCTCGGAATTCTGTCATTCTGGTGCGGTATCATGGAAATCGGAACCCGGGCCGGACTGGTGGGATGGCTTGCCGGGCGAATGACGCTGCTCCTTGATTTTTTGTTCCCGGAGCTTGGGCGGGATCATCCGGCCAGGGAACCGATTGCGGTAAACATCATTGCCAATATGCTGGGGCTTGGCATGGCGGCAACGCCTGCGGGATTAAAAGCAATGCAGGAGATGGCGAAAGATATTCAGGCGGCCGGGGATAAGGCACGTACAGCCACCTCATCCATGTGCACGTTTCTTATTTTAAATATCTCGTCTCTGCAGCTGATTCCGGTGACACTGATTGCTTACCGGAGCGAATATGGGTCAAAGCAGCCGGAGGCGGTGCTGGGACCGGCGCTGGCTGCAACGGCAATTTCTACGCTGGCGGCGGTGGTTTTCTGTAAGATGATGGACTGGAAGAACAGGAGGGCTGCTCATTTATGATTCTGTGGTTTTCCAAAATGCTTCTTCCACTTGTCATCAGCTATGTGATCGCCTTCGGTCTGATTTCCCGCCGCCCGATATTCGACGATTTTCTGGATGGCGCAAAGAGCGGCATGAAAACAGTGGCGGACATTTTGCCGACTCTGATTGGTCTGATTACAGCTGTGGGGGTAGTGCGGGCATCCGGACTACTGGATGCGATAACGGATATTTGCGCGGGAGCAGCCGGACTGTTTTATATTCCGCAGGAATTGGTGCCTATTACTCTGGTAAGGCTGGTGTCCAACTCAGCAGCTACGGGGCTTTTGCTGGATATGTTTAGGCAGTACGGGCCGGACAGTCGTATCGGTATGGCGGCCTCTGTCATAATGAGCAGTACAGAGACGGTCTTTTACTGTCTGAGTATTTATTTTGGCAGTGTAAAAGTGCGCCGGACCCGCTATGCAGTGCCGGGCGCACTCATCGCTACAGCGGCCGGGATTGCGGCCAGCATCTGGATTACGGGAAAGTAAAACATTACCTAGAACACATTTCTTTCACAATGTTGTAAGAAAAACGCGGTTGTCGAAAGATAGTAAATCATGTATAATCAAGAGCGGAGCGACAGGCTTCGCGTGCAGTGAGGGAGAAAAGTGGATACTTACGCGACATTAAACGATGCCCTGGTAAAGCTGTTTCGTGATGTGATGGACTTAGAGGAGCAGGCCATCATTACGGAGGAATTCCAGGATATTACAAATAACGATATGCATGTGATCCAGGCCATTGGCACAGGAGAACCCAAGAACATGTCTACGATAGCCAAAGAGCTTTCTGTGACAGTGGGAACCCTGACCATAGCCATGAACAGTCTGGTGAAGAAAGGCTACGTGACCCGGGAACGAGGAAAGGAAGACCGGCGTGTAGTCTATATTTCGCTGTCCGAAAAAGGAAAACATGCCTATGAGCATCATGAACAGTTCCACCACAATATGATTGACGCAATCCTGCAGGATCTGACTCCCGACGAAACCGAAAGCCTTGTCAAAGCCCTTGCAAAACTGAATATCTGGTTTCGCAAGGCGAAAGCATAACATACAAGGAGGCTTTATCATTATGAAGAAATTAGTCATGGGCTTACTGGGAGCCATGATGATCTTATCATTAGCAGCATGTACCCCGACCACCGAGAAAAATAAAACCGGTGAAGTGAAAGAGCCGCAGCAGGAAGAAGTAGTTGAGTCTACTGCAGATGCAGGCCCGGGTGTCGTAACCGGCAGACCAGTTGATCAGGATGCGCCGGATCTTACCATGGTCTCTGTATACAGTGTCAGCGAAGATGGAAGCAAGATCGAGGGAACCATGGATTCCGTAGAGATCCTGGATGCACAGAGTCTGGTAGATCTTCTTGTTCAGTACGGAGTTCTGGATAACGGTACTAAGGCGGTCAGCTTCACCACCGAGGGCAGTGTTGCCAGCCAGGAAGCAGGTCCGGGCGTAACTGCAGACGCCACCATGGCAGAAAAGGCAACTCTGGAATTAAGCCAGTTCCCGTCTGAGAATCAGGAAAAGGTTCTGCAGGCAGTAGCAAACACGTTCTGCGAGAATATGGATACAGAGACCATTACCATCAAGGCAGACGGACAGACCCTGGCAGAGGGGCTGAGCTTTGTGGATGCAGGAAAATAATATAAAGAAACAAAAAAAGAGACCGGCAGCGCAATGCGCAAATGCCGGTCTCTTTTTTGTACTGTTCTTTAAGATATCCAATACCATACAGCTTCCTCCACCTCTCAAAGTTGTATTTGAAAAGAATCCTGAACGTTAAAGATTCAACGCATGTATTGACAAAAATACACAATAAACGATAGATAATACCCTCGAAAAATGATGGAACATGCACACTGTTGATAAAAAAGAACGAATGATATGACAATTTTTAGATCATATTGTATAGTAAAAAATACAACTTTCGAGAAAAAATATCTTGTATTGTATTGCACAAATTGCTGTCAAAACGTATAATAAAGCCATGATAGTTGTTGAAAACAATCAAAAAACATGTTGGGAGGAATCAAAATGAAGAAAGTCTTCAAAAAAGCAACGGCAACCGTGACAGCAGCAGCGATGCTGGCAAGCCTGACCGCTTGTGGTGGCGGCGCAGCATCCAGCGCAACCACAGCAGCTCCGGCAGCTGATACCAAGGCAGAGGGCGGCGCAGAGACCACCGAGGCAGCAGCTTCCGGTATCGACAACAAGGACATCAAGATCGGTGTTTCCATCTGGTCTTCCACCGACGTTCTTGGTTCCCAGTGTAAACTGATTCTGGATGAAGCAGCAAAGGCTTTAGGAGTACAGGTTCAGTATGTTGACCAGGGACATGTATCTGAGAAGGTTACCGCTTCTGTTGAGCAGCTTGCAGCAGCAGGATGCCAGGGTATTATTATCTGTAACTCTTCCGATACCGAGATGACTTCTGCAATCAAGACCGCAAACGACAACAAGGTTTATCTGGCACAGTTCTTCCGTGTAATCAGCAAGGACAACAGCGCAGATATCTACGATATGGCAACCCAGTCTCCGTACTACATCGGTGCAGTTCATGAGAACGAGCCGGAGAACGGCGAGAAACTGGTTCAGATCCTTCTGGACAAGGGCGACAGAAACATCGGTCTGATCGGCTGGGAGCAGGGTGATGCTACCTGGTTAGGCAGATGGGAAGGTTACAAAGCAGGCGTTGAGAACTGGAACAAAGAGCATCCGGATGATCAGGCTAAACTTTCTGAGCCGCAGTACGCAGGTACTTCTTCTGAGGGTGGTTCCAAGGCAGCAGAGGCTCTGATGTCCGCAGACCCGACTCTTGACGCACTGATCCCGGCAGGCGGCGGCGGTGACCCGCTTCAGGGCGCTATCGCAGCAGTTGAGCGTGCAGGTAAAGTTCAGGATATCGATATCGTTTCCACCGACTTCCTTCCGGACCTTGGCGAGAGACTTGAGAACGGTTCCATGGCTGGTCAGTCCGGCGGACATTACTGCGACCCGCTTATCGCTTTCATGATGGTATACAACGCAATCAAGGGCAACTACAGCGGATTTGAAGGCAAGTTCGAGGATGTTCCGTTTCCGTACCTGTATGTATCTTCCGCAGATGACTACAAAGCTTACGAGCAGTACTTCGTAGATCAGCTTCCTTACACCGATGAGGAACTGGTTGAGATGTCTGAGCTGGATCTTGAGGGCCTGAAAGAGGCAGCATCCAAGATCTCCATCGAAGATGCAGCAGCAAGAGCTGGTAAATAATTTACAAAAGATGATTTGGGCTGAGTAGCTTGAGACGGCCGGTATCGCGCGGCGATGCCGGCCGTTATGTCTTAGTATGAAATAAGAATGAGGTAAAGAATATGGGAACTCCTGTTGTTGACACACCCGGAAAGAAAAAACTTTCGGGAACTGCGAAAGGCTATCTGATCCTGTTTGGTCTGGTAGTGCTTTCCTGGCTGATTTTTAAGATCCTGACACCTTCTAACTTTGGTTCACCGGCCAACATGCTGAGCTACTTCCAGGCCAGCCTGATCGCCACAGTCGGTGCAGTTGGCTTCTATTTCGTCATGGTTATGGGAATGTTCGACTTCTCTATTGGCGCAAACATCATGCTTTCCGCAATTGTTGGCTGCGTATTTGCATCGAGATTCGGAATGGGCTATGCAGGCCTTATCATCGGCAGCATCGTGACCGGTTCCATTGTTGGTTTACTGAACGGTGTTTTCTATGTTAAGCTTCACATTCCGTCCATGATCGTAACCACTGGTCTTGCACTCATCTACGAGTCCATCGCAAACTACATTGCAGGCGGCGTGGAGCAGACTCTTCCGTCTAACCTGCGCGCCTTCGGCCAGATGCCGGGCAACATTATCCTGGCAGTGTTAGCCTGTGTGGTTGCTTACATCTTTTTAAACTACACCAAGATCGGTACATACACCTACGCAATCGGCAGCAACGAGTTCGTAGCCAAGAACATGGGTATCAATGTTGACAAATACAAGGTTCTGGCATTCATCTTAAGTGGTGCGTTCCTTGGCGTCATGGCAGTCCTGACCATCAGCTATGGATCTTCCATGGTAGCAGTAACCGGTATGGCATCCATGAGCCGTAACTTCGTTCCGACCATGGGCTGCTTCTTCGGACTGGCATTTAAGAAATACGGTATGCCGTTACAGGCAATTGTGATCGGTGAGTTTGTCATCAACATCATCTTCTTTGGATTCATCGCCATGGGTGCTCCGACCGCAATCCAGGATGTTATCACCGGCCTTGCGCTGCTGATCATCATTACGGTAACCACCAAAGTAACAAAAGGCGAGATCGTCAAGTAGATCATAGGGAGGAAATGCAATGAGCGAAGTAAGGTTAGAGGTAAAAAATCTTTGCAAGTCCTTCGGTATCACGAAGGCGGTTCAGAATGTTTCATTTAACGTAAACAAAGGCGAGGTACATGCGCTGATCGGTGAGAACGGTTCCGGTAAATCAACCCTGACCAACATGTTGACCGGTATCTACAGCATCGGAAGCGGTACCTTTGTACTGGATGGAAAAGAGATCCATCCGAAAAACCAGGTTGAGGCAAATAACGAGGGTGTCTCCATTATCGTGCAGGAGCTTGGTACCCTGTCAGGCCTGACTGTGGCAGAGAATATCTTCCTGGGCCATGAAGACCAGTTCGTACATATGGGAATCAAGAACACCAATGCCATGAACAAGAAGGCAACGGAGCTCCTGAAAAAATATGGATTTGAGCGCATCAAGGCAGCAGATATCATTGATGAGTATAACTTTGAGGACCGTAAGCTCATCGAGATCGTAAAGGCAACCTACTTTGATCCGAAGATCGTTGTCATCGATGAGACGACTACCGCACTTTCCCAGGAGGGACGTGAAGAGCTGTACAAGCATATGAACCGGATCCGTGAGAGCGGCAACTCCATCATCTTCATTTCCCATGACCTTCCGGAGGTTCTGGACAAGTCCGATACCATCACCATCATGCGTGACGGTGTTTACATCGATACGGTTAAGAGCAAAGATGTAACCGAGGATGATTTAAAACGACTCATGGTTGGCCGTGAGGTAACGGGTGACTATTATCGTTCCGATTATGGCGAGAAGGTTTCTGATGAAGTGGTTCTTTCTGTAAAGAATGTATCTGTTCCGGGCCTGATCCACGATGTAAGCTTTGACCTTCACAAGGGCGAGATCCTTGGCTTTGGCGGTTTGTCCGAGTCTGGTATGCATGAAATCGGAAAAGCAATTTTCGGTGCTTCCTATGACCGTACCGGTACGGTGGAGCTGGCAGACGGAACCCAGATCAATGATATCCCGACTGCGATCAAACACAGCATCGCATACACGTCCAAGGACCGTGATAACGAGTCTGTAGTGTTAAACCAGAGCATCGGTGACAACATCTGCCTTCCGTCTCTGGACAGCCTGGCTGGCAAGAGTCATCTGTTAAGCGATAAAAAGTTAAAAGAATTTGCAAACAAATACGCAAAACAGATGTCTGTTAAGATGGTCAATGTAGACCAGTTTGTATCGGATCTTTCCGGTGGTAATAAGCAGAAGGTCGTTCTGGCAAGATGGATCGGCAAGGACTCTGACATCGTTGTGTTAGACAGCCCGACCCGAGGCATTGATATCAAGGTAAAACAGGATATCTACCAGTTAATGAACCAGATGAGAAAGAATGGAAAGTCCATCATCATGATTTCCGAGGAGCTGATGGAGCTCATTGGTATGTGCGATCGCATCATGATCATGAAGGATGGCAAGACCAGCGGAGAGCTGGAGCGTAATGAGGCCCTCGATGAGAACAGCCTGATTACGATGATGGTATAAGGAGGCAGCAATGGAGAATCAAGTTAAGACAAACACAGACCAGAAAGAGCAGCAGCTCAAGAAATTATCAAAAATGTCGCTGATCCGTTCCCTTCTGCCGATCGCGGGACTGATTATCATTTTCTTATTATTTAACGTTCTCACGAACTTCAGAATGATCGGAAACCTTCCGCTCGTTTTGTCACAGGTATATGTGACCATGATCGCAGCGACAGGCGTATTCTTTATCATGACCATGGGCGGTCTGGATTTCTCCCAGGGATCTATCCTGGGTATTGCATCCATCGTTGTATGTATGCTTTCCAAGACCAGCATCCCGCTTGCAATTGTGGGCGGCATTGCAGCAGGTGCAGCAATCGGAGCCATCAACGGATACTTCTATGTATACCGCAAGATCAAATCCTTCATCGTTACGATCTGTACCATGTTCCTGTTCCGCGGATTTATCAAATACCTGACAACCAACGCGCCGGTAGCAGGTTCCGCAAAGCTGATTAACTTTGACAGTACCGAGTTAAAGATCGCATGCACCGTGCTGATCCTGGTAATCGGATTTGTACTGTTCCGTTTCACCAAGTTTGGTACCTACTTAAAGGCCATCGGTGCCGGTGAGAAAGCAGCGATGTTCTCCGGTATCCGTACTGACCGCATGAAGTTCTGGATTTACGTATTAGCTGGCGCGATTACCGGTTTTGCGGCATTTATCAACGTTATCAAGGTTGGTTCCGTTACTTCTTCCGGTGGTAACCAGTTAGAGACCCAGATCCTGATCGCCCTCGTACTTGGCGGCATGCCGATCTCCGGCGGCGCAAAGGTACGTTTTGAGAATATCATCGTAGGTTCCCTGCTTTACATCGTATTAAACAGCGGACTGACTATGATGGGCTTCTCCACACAGCTGATGCAGCTGATTCAGGGCGTGGTATTCCTGGTATTCGTAGCAGTATTCGCAGACCGTCAGTCCCTGCAGGTAATCAAATAACAAACAGACATCAGACTGGGGAATGACAGCATAAGGAAAAGCATCGGAGGTTTGATGATATGCCCAGAACAGCGGGAAGTCAGAATCAGGAAAATTTGAAATACCAGAAGCTTTACAACTGGGGTCGTACTCTGATCACCAGCGGAGTGATCAAGAATCAGGACAAGTTTCCGTCGGAGCATATCCTTCAGAAAAAGTTCGGATATTCCAGGCAGACGGTGCGAAATGCTTTGGACCGTCTGGAAAAGGATGGACTGATCATCCGCGTAAAAGGAAGCGGCACTTATGTATCGTATGAAAACAGTGGCGCAGACGGCGAACGCCCCCATGTGGGACTGATTTTAAGCTACTTTTCGGATTATCTGTTTCCGCAGGTCTATGCGGGAATTGAGTCGGTGCTTCGGAATAAAAGCTTTGAAATTGATGTAGCTGTGACCAGAAACCGGCTGAACGACGAAGAAATGTATTTAAAAGGATTTTTAAACCGGAATGTGGCCGGGCTCATTATTGAGGGAACCCGGTCCACCTTCCCGAATCCAAATCTGCGTCTTTATAAGGAAATCCGGAAACGGAACATTCCGACCCTGTTCATTCACAATCATTATCAAAATGAACAGTTCGACAGTGTGGAGATGTCGGATGCCCGGGCAGGCTATGAACTGACCCGGATACTGATCCAGAACGGACACCGCCGCATTGGAGGAATTTTTAAGTATGATGACATACAGGGAATTGAGCGTTATCGTGGCTTTATTGAATGTCTGTCAGATTATGGAATCAATTTTGACGATGACTGTATTCGGTGGTATTCCACCAAGGATATGGAAGAGAAACTGAGCAGAAAGAGTCTGCTGCGGATGTACCGCCGGACCAAAGACTGCACGGCCATGATCCTCTACAATGATGAGGTGGCCGGCTTCTATATGGATTTTTTGAAGGAACGCGGACTGCGTGTGCCGGAAGATATTTCCCTGGTATCGTTTGACGATGCGGGGCCGGAACAGGAAGCAGAACTGAAAATTTTATCCGTGATCCATCCAAAGTATAACCTTGGGCGGATTACAGCCCGGAACCTGCTCCGCATGATGGAGGATCCGGACTGGCAGAAAAAGAACTACGCGCACCAGTTTCCGGTGGCATTCAACAACGGAAACTCGGTTCGTGATATAAGATGATCATTCACATTTATAGGAGGTAGATTGACATGAAGAAGTTATACTTTGCAGTAGGCTCCCAGGACCTTTACGGAGACGAGTGCTTAAAGCAGGTGGCTGAGGACAGCCGCCAGATGGCAGAATTCCTGAATGAGAAATTAAAAGATGTGGCAGAGGTGGAATTGGTTCCGACGATCATCAACTCCGAGAGCTGCATCAAGATCATGCGTCAGGCATCCTGCGATGATGACTGTATTGGTGTGATCACCTGGATGCATACCTTCTCCCCGGCCAAGATGTGGATCAAGGGCCTTCAGGAGCTGAGAAAGCCGCTTCTGCATCTGCACACCCAGGCAAATGAGAAGCTTCCGTACGACACCATCGATATGGACTTCATGAATTTAAACCAGGCAGCTCACGGAGACCGTGAGTACGGTTTCATCGTAGCAAGACTCGGCATCCCGCACGAGGTTGTTGCAGGTTACTACAAGCATGATGATGTAGTGGCAAAGATCCGTCAGTTCGCAGAAGTTGCAAAGGCAATTTCTTATTCTAAATCCTTAAAGGTTGCTTCCTTCGGCAACAATATGCGCGAAGTAGCAGTAACCGACGGTGACCGCGTAGAGAGCCAGATCAAATACGGCTGGGAGTGCAACTACTTTGCACTGGGCGATGTGGTTGACACCATCAATGCAGTGACTGAGGAAGAGATTGACGCAAAGATGAAGGAGTACACCGACAAGTACACCATGAAGACTGACCGCATCGACTCCGTTCGCGAGCAGGCAAAATATGAGGTTGGCCTGGAGAAATTCCTGGCAGCCAACGGTATCGGCGCATTTGCAGACACCTTCCAGGATCTGCATGGATTAAAGCAGCTTCCGGGTATCGCAGCCCAGAACTTAATGGCAAAGGGCATCGGCTTTGGTCCGGAGGGCGATTACAAGATCTCCGCTTTATCCGCAGTACTCATGAAGATGTCTGAGGGCAGAGACGGCGCTACCGGCTTCATCGAAGACTACACCTACGACTTAACTCCGGGTCAGGAGCTTGAGCTGGCATCCCATATGCTGGAGGTTCCGCCGGCATTCGCAGCAACCAAACCGGAAATTGATGTACTGCCGCTTGGCATTGGCGGTAAAGAAGATCCGGCAAGACTGATCTTTGACGGTGTGACCGGTGATGGCATTCAGGTAACCATGGTAGATATGGGCGATCACTTCCGCCTGATCTGCGCAGATATTGAGCTGGTAAAACAGCCGAAACCGATGCCGAACCTTCCGGTAGCAAGAATCATGTACCGCCACAAACCGAATTTCCAGATCGGTACCGCAGCATGGTGCTACGCAGGCGGCGCTCATCACTCTGTTGTATCTACTGCACTGACCAGAGATGATATCGCAATGTTTGCAAGACTGACCGGAACAGAACTCATCACCATTGGTGAAGATACCACTGAGGCAGATCTGCAGAAATTCTTTATGAAATAAAATCAGGTAAATAAAAATCCGTCCGGGATCCTGAAAAGGGTTCCGGGCGGATTTTTTTGCCTGCATTTACAAGTTTAGTTTCCCATCTTCTGGTTCATGAGCCAGGTAGTGAAATAGGCCTGGATCACATCGAAGGGAGCGTTTCCCATATCCAGGAGGAAGGTATGAAACTTCGTTGCATCGAAAGAATCCCCAAGCTGCAGTTCGGCTGTCTCCCGCATGTTGCGGATTTCCAGGGAACCGATGAAGTAGGAGAGGTAATTGGCCGGATTGTCTATCATGGTTTCAAACATGGAATCTGCAATGGATTCCGAATCGCTGAAGTAAGTGGACAGATATTTCTGAACATCTTTTCGTTCCCAGCCCAGGTAATTGATGGCCATATCCAGATAGGCGTGGATGCCGAGTGTGGCCTTGGAGTTAGCCTCCAGCAGTTCGCCAAGCAGCGGATCCAGACCATTATCCAAACGGTAAGAGAGAGCCTCCACATAAGCAGCCCAGCCCTCCGTATAGCCGGAAAAGCTTAAAATCTTTCGCAGATCAGAGTCGCAGTGGGTGTGGAACCATACCGTCTGGTACAGGTGTCCCGGATAGCCCTCATGGGCAATGGTGTTGTAGAGGGGCTGGTTGTCATAGATCGGATTCCGGTTGATGTAGATGACGTTCTGGGAACTGTCATCAATTGGCGAAGTCAGATAAAAGGCAGGACTTAGGGAAAGCTCCAGCGCTTTTGGTACATCCTTTAATGTGTAGCTGCATTCCGGAAGCTGCGGAAAATCTTTTAAGGTCTGCTCCTTCAGTTCCTCCATGATGGCCGTCGGTTCCGTCTGACGGTATTGGTAGTTGTCAAGCATGGACTCCAGCTCCGGGTGTTCTGACAACAGCTTTGAGGTGATCTGTAAGTTATCGGAAATTTCCTGCTCGGTGGCAGTCATCAGTTCATCTATAGAGTGGTAGGAGGTTCCGGTTGCTGTGTATACAAGATATTCGTAGTAAGCTTTTCCATCCGGATATCCGCACATGCCTTTTTCATTGGTTCCGGTGCCCTTGAGCTTTTCCAGACCTTCGATCAGCAGCTTATAGGCGGGGACAAAGTGTTCCTCCAGGGCAGCTTCGTTGCGGGCACAGAACTCTTTTTTGGCATCATCCGTCAGATCCGGGAGCGCATTTAACCGTTCTGTGAAGGAGTTGATCATGAAATTATTGCCCGGAACCAGCAGGTAGCTTTTGCAGGATTCTATAACGTGATCAATGGAGGTGTCGCTCATCATGAGCCCGGCCTCGGCCTTTTCCTGCTCAAAGGAAAGAATCTGTCCGTAAAAAGTATCCAGGTATTCCAGAATATGCAAATAGTCTTCCACATCCTGACGGGTGTAGAAGGCGTACTCACAGAGCAGCATGGGAAGCTGGGCCTGGATGCCAATGGTGGGTGCTAACGGCTGGCTGTAAAGCTCTAGTCCTTCGCCCTTTTTCTCAGTGTTCATCAGGCTTTCCAGGATACGGAGCGTGAGTTTCTGATTGTCCGTCAGCAGGGCGGTCTGAAAACCGGAAAGCTCACTTCGCAGTTCTTCCTGATCCTTTCTTGTCTGCAAAAAAGTCTCCATGGAGATGGGGGCGATCGGCGCATCGGTTTTTGTGATGCCGCGGCCCTCCGGGTTTTTCAGAAGAAAATGCAGATCAAGGCGGGATGCGGAGATCTCATCCTGAAACAGGCTTTCCTCCAGAGCCGAAAAACGCTGCTGTTCCTTCAGGCTGCTTTCAGTGAGCTGTTCGTAGTCTGCAGAGGTTTCTTCCTCATAGGGAGCGGCCGTTGTAGGCTGAGGCGTGCGGGACGCGGGAGCGCAGGAACAAAGCAGTACGGCGCAGAGCGCGGCGGCTACAAATGGCGGCAGCTTTTTGTAGTTTTTATGCATGAAGTGATCCTCCAAAATGGTCTTAAGTGTTCCTAATTATATAATATACTCTTGAGAAATACAATATATGCGGGGGGTGCAGGCACGAGGAACCCCGTGCACTATATTGAGTTTTCGCAGACTTTATGATATAGTTGATTTAATCAGCGCAGCGAAAAAAACAGGCCTGCGCAGTTGCTGAGCCGGTTGTGCAAAAACAGGAAAAGTCACATTTGACAGGCAGATCCGGCAGCGAGAATTTAGGAGGAATTTGGCTCATGTGTCAGAATGAAAATTGTAATTGTAAAAAACCGTATTATATCACCACCGCGATCGCTTATACATCCGGCAAGCCGCATATTGGCAACACCTACGAGATTGTACTGGCAGACAGCATCGCGCGTTTTAAGAGAGAGCAGGGCTACGATGTCCGTTTCCAGACCGGTACCGATGAGCACGGTCAGAAAATCGAGTTAAAGGCTGAGGCTGCAGGTGTAACCCCGAAGCAGTTTGTAGACGATGTGGCAGGCCAGATCAAGACAATCTGGGATCTGATGAACACTTCCTATGACAAATTCATTCGTACCACCGATGCAGACCATGAGGCTCAGGTACAGAAAATCTTCAAAAAACTGTACGACCAGGGTGATATCTACAAAGGCTACTACGAGGGCCTTTACTGTACACCGTGTGAGTCCTTCTTTACCGAGTCCCAGTTAGTAGACGGCAAGTGCCCGGACTGCGGCCGCGAGGTACAGCCGGCCAAGGAGGAGGCTTACTTCTTCAAAATGAGCAAATACGCAGACCGCCTGATTGCGTACATCAACGAGCATCCGGAGTTCATCCAGCCGGTATCCAGAAAGAACGAGATGATGAACAATTTCCTGCTTCCGGGTCTGCAGGATCTGTGCGTATCCAGAACCTCCTTCACCTGGGGCATTCCGGTTTCCTTTGATCCTAAGCATGTTACCTATGTATGGCTGGATGCACTGACCAACTATATCACCGGCCTTGGCTACGACTGCGATGGCAATAACGGTGAACTGTTCAAGAAATACTGGCCGGCAGATCTTCATCTGATCGGTAAAGATATCATCCGCTTCCATACCATTTACTGGCCGATCTTCCTGATGGCGCTGGATCTGCCGCTTCCGAAGCAGGTATTTGGTCATCCGTGGCTTTTACAGGGGGATGGCAAGATGAGTAAGTCCAAGGGCAACGTGCTCTACGCAGATACCCTGGTAGACTTCTTCGGCGTGGACGCTGTCCGCTACTTTGTTCTGCATGAGATGCCGTTCGAGAACGATGGCGTTATTTCCTGGGAGCTGATGGTAGAGCGCATGAACTCTGACCTGGCAAACATCCTTGGAAACCTGGTAAACCGCACCATTTCCATGTCCAACAAATATTTTGGCGGCGAGGTGAGAAACGGCGGTGCTTCCGACGCCGTTGATGAGGACTTAAAGAATGTCGCTCTGGCATCCGTAAAGAAGGCAGAGAGCAAGATGAATGAGCTTCGTGTGGCAGATGCCATCACCGAGATTTTCAACATCTTCCGCCGCTGTAACAAATATATCGACGAGACCATGCCTTGGGCACTGGCAAAGGACGAGGCTCAGAAAGACCGTCTGGCAACCGTTCTCTACAATCTGGTAGAGGCCATCACTATCGGCGCGTCCCTGCTGGAGTCCTTCATGCCGGATACCTCCAGGAAGATCCTGGCCCAGCTCCATGCACAGAAGCGTGCCCTTTCTGAGATGGATCAGTTTGGTCTGTATCCGTCCGGCGAGCATGTAACCGACGCACCGGAGATCCTGTTCGCAAGAATGGACCTCAAGGAAGTGATGGAAAAGGTAGAGGCTATGCGCGCGGCAGAGAAGGCAGCACAGCCGGAAGCTGAGGAAGCAAAGGAAGAAGAGCCGGTCATCGACATCGAGCCGAAGGCTGAGATCGAGTATGATGATTTTGCAAAGCTTCAGTTCCAGGTTGGCGAGATCATTGCCTGCGAGGCAGTCAAGAAGTCCAAAAAGCTTCTCTGCTCCCAGGTTAAGATCGGCAGCCAGGTAAAGCAGATCGTCAGCGGCATCAAGGCACACTATTCACCGGAAGAGATGGTAGGCAAGAAGGTTATGGTAGTTGTCAACTTAAAGCCTGCAAAACTGGCCGGTGTTCTGTCTGAGGGCATGCTCCTCTGCGCAGAAGACGCAGATGGCAACCTGTCCCTGATGGTTCCGGAGAAGAAGATGCCGTCCGGCGCTGAAATCTGCTAAGACGGATGACAGAAAAACAGATTTTAAGACATGGATTAAACGGCAATCAGTTAAAGCTGATTGCCGTTGTCAGTATGCTGTGCGATCATGCGGCGATCCGTCTTCTGGCTTACGGCCTGATCCCGGCACTGTATGCGGTGGGGGAGGATGCACTGGCGGAGCGGTGGAACCAGGTATTCTGGATTCTGCGGTCTGCGGGGCGTATGGCATTTCCGATTTATGTGTTCCTGCTGACAGAAGGATTCTGTCACACCAGAAACCGCAGGCGCTATGCGCTGCGTCTTGGTGTATTTGCCTTGATTTCGGAAATTCCCTTTGATTTACTTGTTTACGGGAAAATATGGGATATACACAGCCAGAATGTATTTTTCACACTGTTTCTCGGTGTGCTTATGCTGACTGCGGTGGACTGGATTGGCAGGAATACCGATGCAGCCCTGGCACAGTACCGGCAGATGGCAGTGATTGTGGCAGCGGCACTTCTGGCCTGGTTTTTGCGGACTGACTATGACGCGGCCGGTATTATGCTGATCGCGGTGCTGTTCTGGTTTCGCCTGACACCGGATACAGCGTGTCTGGCGGGCTTTGTCCTAATGGCGGCAGCAGAGTTCCGGCCGATTTATATTCCGGGACTTGCAGTGGCGTTTTTTCTGATCCGTTGTTACAACGGAACCCGGGGAACCTGGAACGGGAAATGGTTTTTCTATCTGGTGTATCCGCTGCATCTGCTTGTGCTCTACGGAATTTCAAAGATGGTGTTCGGATAACTGTCAAAGCAGATGCAGCCCGGTGCGGAAATGAGTCGGGACACATTCTTTTTCAGAAGAGGAGAATATAATGATTTTTGATACCCATGCCCATTACGATGATGAGGCATTTAATGAGGACCGGGATGCGGTCTTAAGGAGTCTTGCGGAACACGGCATTGAGGCCGTGGTAAACGTGGGTGCCAGCATCCAGACAACGAAAAATACACTGGAACTGATGAAAAAGTATCCGTTCGTATACGGTGCAGTTGGTGTGCATCCAAGCGAGACGGCAGAACTGAATGACCATCTCTTTGACTGGCTGCGCCATGTTTCGGAAGAGGAAAAGGTGGTAGCGATTGGTGAGATTGGCCTGGATTACCATTGGGATGAGCCGGAGCCGGAGCTTCAGAAAGCGTGGTTCGTGCGTCAGCTGGGACTGGCCCGGGAGAAGAAACTTCCGGTCATCATTCACAGCCGTGACGCGGCGAAAGATACCCTGGATATCATGAAGGCAGAAAAGGCAGGGGAGATTGGCGGTGTAATTCACTGTTTCTCTTATAGTCTGGAGATGGCAAAAGAGTATCTGAACATGGGACTTTATCTGGGAATCGGCGGGGTGCTGACTTTTAATAACGCAAAAAAGTTAAAAGAGGTGGTTGCTTATATGCCCCTTGACCGGATTGTGTTAGAGACTGACTGCCCGTATCTTTCCCCGGTACCGAACCGCGGAAAGCGCAATTCCTCGCTGAATCTGCCCTATGTGGTGGAAGAAATCAGCAGGATCAAAAACGTGTCGGTAGAGCAGATTATTGAGATAACGAATCGGAATGCGAAACAGATGTATCGGCTTTCATTGTAATCGAAAAAATTGTATGATAAGATAAGATGAAATACAAGTGAACAGCCGAAACAGGAGAATTATAGAATGAGAGAAAAACTTGGCAACCCGAAGAATACCATCGAGGTGATCCAGAAATACCAGTTTGCTTTCCAGAAGAAGTTCGGACAGAACTTTCTGATCGATCCCCATGTACTGGACAAGATCATTGGGGCAGCAGGCGTGACAAAAGAGGATATGGTGCTGGAGATCGGCCCGGGTATTGGAACCATGACCCAGTATCTGGCTGAGGCAGCCAGAGAAGTGGTTGCGGTAGAAATCGACAACAACCTGATCCCGATTCTGAAAGAGACCCTGGCAGAATATGACAATGTCACTGTGATCAACGAGAATATCTTGAAGGTTGACATAAAAAAGCTGGCAGAGGAACACAATGGCGGACGCCCCATCAAGGTTGTAGCAAACCTGCCATATTACATTACCACACCGATCATTATGGGACTGTTTGAAAGCAATGTGCCGATTGACAACATTACGGTTATGGTGCAGAAAGAAGTGGCAGACCGCATGCAGGTGGGACCGGGATCCAAGGATTACGGCGCGTTGTCTCTGGCGGTGCAGTATTATGCTGAGCCGTATATTGTGGCAAACGTTCCGCCGAACTGCTTTATTCCGCGTCCGAATGTAGGATCCGCGGTCATTCGTCTGACCCGTCACAAAGAGATGCCGGTTCAGGTGGCAGATCCGAAGCTGATGTTCCGCCTCATCCGCGCTTCCTTCAACCAGCGCAGAAAGACTCTGCAGAATGGACTGAACAATGCGCCGGATGTTTCCTTTACCAAGGAGCAGATCGTGGCAGCCATTGAAAGCCTGGGCGTACCAGCCACCATCCGCGGTGAGGCACTGGATTTACAGCAGTTTGCGCAGCTGGCGAATTATTTTACGGAAAACTGTAAATAGCATGGACATAGCTCTTGTCCCTTTCGCATATATTAATTATGTATTTTGGGAGTTTTATGAAGTACATCAATTGCGGAGGGGATGAGAGCTATGTCTGATTATCGGAGACTGATTTCGTACATATATGCCTATGAGGGCGGGGAAAAGGGGAAAAACATCGGCTTTGCCAAGATTGATATGCGTGGCCTGCAGTGCCGCATTCAGGTGAATGTCAAGAAAGTGTATGTGGGCAGCAGCGATGTGGGGGTGTATCTGCTTCATTCCGGCGGCGAACTTCTGCTTGGCCGGATCTTTATCCGCAGCGGTGCGGGGGAATACCGCACTCAGGTGCAGTCAGAGAATGTAGATGGTTCTGGACTTTGCATGGAGGACTGCTATGGACTCACCATTCATGATGTGGAAAATGCATGGCAGAGCTACACCACCATTTGGGAAGATGCGGTGGCGCAGACTGCGGAGATTCAGCTGGCGGAAGTGACGGCAGAAAATCTGAGAAAGCAGAAGGAAGAGCAGGAGCGAAAGGAAAAGGAACAGAAAGAGAGGGAAGCGCAGAAGCAGGCAGGTCTGGGACGAAATGAAGTACAACTTTCTGGAAAAGAAACTGTGCTGTCGGATTCTGAAGTACAGGTTCGGGCAGCGGAGCTTGAGGGAATGACAGAGAACGGCGAAGCAGCAGAACCGGACTCAGAGCCGCTACCAGAGCCAGTTCCAGAACCAGTCTCAGAATCGATTTCGAAACAGATTTCGAAACACATTCCGAAGTCAGACTTAGAGTCGGTTATGCAGGAAACTGCGCAGGAGTTTCCGATTTCTGCAGAGATTGAGCGAGAGCTGGAGGCGGAGGAGCAGAAGCTTGAGACGATAGCGCCATGGGGAGAAGAACATGAAAGCTCTGATAAAGGAGGAATAGAATCTGGGATGCAGCAGGCAACTCTGCGCTCCCAGATGCAGTCTCAACAGGACCCAGAAGAGCAGCGGACTCAGCCTCAGGGCCCGGAAGATACGGCCCGTCTCGCGGAACTGGACCGGGAGGAAAACGAGGAACTGGCCGACACGAACATCTGGAAGAAAATGAGTGATCAGTACACCAAAGTTCTGGCTTTTGACTATGACAATGGCTGCGAGATCCTGTCTATCAAACCGCAGGACATCGGCCTTCTGCCCAGGGAAATCTGGACCTACGGCAACAACAGCTTCCTTCTTCACGGCTATTATAATTACCGGCATCTGATTCTGGCAAAGCTTCTGGATCCGCAGCAGCCGCCACGCTATCTCCTCGGCGTTCCGGGCCATTATTTCAGCAATGAAAAGTATATGGCTTCCATGTTCGGTTTTCCGCATTTTGTGCTGGCCAGGAAGCAGCCCCAGGGCGATGGAAGATTTGGGTACTGGTATACGGATATCCGGCTGTAACGATTGTCTCTTTCATAATAGAAGATTTTCCGCTATACTGGTAGCAGAAAATATCTGGGTGCATGAATGTGGAACCCGGAAAGGAATGGATTGTGGCAGAAGAAAAGGTAACAAAAGAGAATCAGATAATAGAAGCATCAGAAATAAAACAGGTATCATCCGCATCGCCGGAGGACATTCGCTATATGAAGGAAGCCATCCGCCAGGCAAAAAAGGCAGCAGCCCTGGGTGATGTCCCCATCGGCTGTGTCATCGTCTATCAGGACAAGATCATCGGTCGCGGCTACAACCGCCGCATGGCAGACAAGACGGTGCTGGCGCATGCGGAGATCATCGCCATGCGGAAAGCCTGCAAAAAGATGGGCGACTGGCGCCTGGAGGACTGCACGATGTATGTGACTCTGGAGCCGTGTCCTATGTGCGCAGGAGCCATTGTGCAGGCACGGATTCCCAGAGTGGTCATCGGCTGCATGAATCCCAAAGCGGGCTGCGCCGGTTCGGTGCTGGACATGCTTCACGAAGAAGGCTTCAACCACCAGGTACAGACCGACATCAACGTGTGCCAGGAGGAATGTTCCGGTATGCTGTCTCGGTTTTTTAAGGATCTTCGCAAAAAACGGGCAGAGTTAAAGGCCCAGAAGCAGTTGCAGGATGCAGATCCGGAGAAAGCGGAATAGCATCATGTTTTCGGAAAAGGAACTGGAAAATTCCGGCCAGCCTTGACAAAACCCTGCTTCCTGGGGTATACTAAACAGGCATTTGCGGGAGAACGCGCAGGTGCGCACAAGAACAAGTCAAAAAGCTTCCGCGCAGCCGGGGAGATAGCGGTGCCCTGTATCTGCAATCCGCTCCAGCAGAGGTGATATCCCGCCTCGGATGCGATCTTGCAGGGCTGCCCCTGGTAAGCGGCGTTGACGTTTGGGTCTTGCGCAACAGAACCTCATGAACCGTGTCAGGGCAGGAATGCAGCAGCACTAAGTGAGTCATTCTGTGTGCCGCAAGGAAGCCTGGACCGAGCTGGCTGCCAGGGTAACGCCTGTGAGCCGTATACAAAGCGGGGTGCGCGGATTTAAAAAGAATAGTTTAGCAGGAGTATGATAGGCTTTAGCCATTCATGATACTCCTGCTATTTTTTTGTTAATGCCAGTTTCGTTTTCGCAATAAAACCATGGACAAACGAGAAACCAGTGTATTATAATGAAGCAGAATGGGGAAATTTTCCCTATGTCTACTAAAAGTAAAGAAAGAAGGGTGTGTCTTCAATGAGAATTGGAATGCTGACCAGCGGCGGCGACTGCCAGAGCTTAAACGCAACCATGCGCGGCGTAGCCAAAGCGCTGTATAAGATGTTTGAAGATGTAGAGATCATTGGTTTTGAAGATGGATATAAAGGCCTGATGTACGCAGATTACCAGATTATGAAACCTTCGGATTTTTCCGGAATCCTGACAAAGGGCGGAACCATCCTCGGAACTTCAAGACAGCCATTCAAGCTGATGCGTGTTCCGGACGAGAATGGTCTGGACAAGGTAGAGGCCATGAAGCACACATACCGGAAATTAAAACTGGAATGTCTGGTGGTGCTGGGCGGAAACGGAAGCCAGAAAACGGCCAATCTCCTGCGGGAGGAGGGGCTGAACGTGGTATCCCTTCCTAAGACAATCGATAATGACCTCTGGGGAACCGATGTGACCTTCGGATTCCAGAGTGCCATCAATGTAGCAGCTAATGCCATTGACTGCATTCATACAACCGCGGCATCCCATGGCCGGGTTTTCATTGTAGAGGTTATGGGCCATAAGGTTGGCTGGCTGACGCTCTATGCCGGAATTGCAGGCGGGGCAGATATCATCCTGCTTCCGGAGATTCCATACGACATCGATGTTATTGTTGCAGCCTTAAAGGAACGCAGCAGACAGGGCAAGCGGTTCTCCATTCTGGCGGTTGCGGAAGGCGCAATTTCCAAAGAGGATGCGGCTTTAAGCAAAAAAGAGTTAAAAGAAAAGAAAAAGAATCAGGTGGTATATCCGTCTGTAGCTTATGCCCTTGGCGCCCAGATCACGGAGAAGACCGGACAGGAAGTCCGCGTTACCGTTCCGGGCCACACGCAGAGAGGCGGAGAGCCATGTCCATATGACCGGGTGCTTTCCACCCGTCTTGGCGCGGCGGCAGCCAAACTGATTCAGGAAAAGAAATACGGTTACATGGTAGCAGTAAAGAATAACGAGATCACTGAGGTCCCGTTAGAAGAGGTTGCCGGAAAGTTAAAGACGGTAGACCCGAACTGCTCTATGATTCAGGAAGCCAAGATGATCGGAATCAGCTTTGGCAACGAATAACGGCAATCCTGTATACAGACTGCCGGCAGCAAGGAGTTAAGAACTATGTCATATACTGCACTGTACCGTAAATGGCGTCCGGCACAGTTTGATGATGTTAAGGGTCAGGATCATATCGTGCAGACCCTGAAGAATCAGATTACCAGCGGGCGTATTGGTCATGCCTATCTGTTCTGCGGAACCCGTGGAACCGGTAAGACCACCATTGCGAAGATCTTTGCCAAGGCGGTTAACTGCGAGCACCCGGTAGATGGAAGCCCCTGCAATGAATGCGCGGCCTGCAAAGCCATCGCGTCGGGAAGTTCCATGAACGTGATAGAGATTGATGCAGCATCCAACAATGGTGTTGAGAATATTCGTGAGATTCGCGAACAGGTTCAGTATCCGCCTACCGAGGGCGCGTACCGGGTCTATATCATCGATGAGGTTCATATGCTTTCTACCGGCGCCTTCAATGCGCTGTTAAAGACACTGGAGGAGCCGCCGTCTTATGTGATCTTCATTCTGGCGACCACGGAAGTCCACAAGATCCCGGTTACGGTGCTCTCCCGGTGCCAGCGCTATGATTTCCGGCGCATCACCATCGACACCATCGCGGCCCGTCTGCGGGAACTGGCCGATGCAGAAAAAATCCAGGTAGAGGAAAAGGCCCTGCGCTATGTGGCCAAAGCCGCAGACGGCTCCATGCGAGACGCGTTAAGTCTTCTGGACCAGTGCGTGGCATTCCATTACGGCAGTCTGCTTACTTATGACAATGTGCTGGAAGTGCTCGGCGCGGTTGATTCCGGTGTGTTCAGCGAGCTGCTTCGCGCCGTGATCGCAAAAGACACGACCGCGTGCATGAAGAAGCTGGAAGAGATGGTTATTCAGGGCCGGGAGCTGGGACAGTTTGTCACAGATTTTATCTGGTATCTGAGGAATCTTCTGGTGTTAAAGACCGCGGATGACGCGGAAAATATGCTGGATATGTCGGAGGATAACTTAAAGCTCCTGCGGGAAGAGGCGGAGATGATAAACGGAGAAACGTTGATGCGATTTATCCGTATCTTTTCTGAACTTTCCAATCAGATCCGTTATGCCAGTCAGAAGCGTGTGCTCATTGAGCTGGCGCTGATCAAGCTGACCAAGCCGCAGATGGAACCCAGTCTGGATTCTATTTTGCAGCGCCTGGACGAACTGGAGGACCGGATGGATGAAGGGGTTCCGGTGAATGTCGAGATGATGCAGCAGATGGCGGCCCAGATGGGAACACAGGGAGCAGCTGGAACCATGATGCAGCCGGCTGCCGGGGCAGAAGCGGCGCAGGCTCCGCAGCAGGTAGCCATTCCCAAGGCACAGCTAGAAGATTTAAACCTCATCCGCCAGGACTGGGGGAAAATTATCCGGGAACAGGGCGGATCTATCCGGCCAAGCTTTCGCGATACGGTGCTGGAACCCAGTGGCGACAGCTGCCTGTGTATTGTATTTTCTAACAGTGACAACTATGCCATCGGAAGCCGTCCGACGGTTCTCGGGGCACTGGAGAAGTATGTGGAGGAGCAGTACGGCAAGACCATGTATTTTAAAGCGCGCATGCGCAACGCCGGAGAGCGTTTAAACACCATCTACATCAGTGACGAAGAACTGAAAAACGCGATCCATATGGATATTACCATTGAAGATTAGTAAAACAATTCAGATATAGAAAACAGGAGGAGTAATTGATCATGGCAAAACGTGGAGGATTCCCGGGCGGTATGCCGGGCAATATGAATAACTTAATGAAACAGGCGCAGAGAATGCAGCGTCAGGTGGAAGAGACCACCAAGGAGCTGGAGGAGAAAGAGTACAGCGCGTCCGCAGGCGGCGGTGCAGTCACTGTAACGGTTTCCGGCAAGAAGGAAGTGCTTTCCGTGAAGCTTGCTGAGGAAGTTGTGGATCCGGATGACATCGAAATGCTTCAGGATCTTATTGTGGCAGCAACCAATGAGGCACTTCGCAAGATGGAGGAAGAGTCTCAGGCAGCTATGTCAAAGCTGACTGGCGGCTTAGGCGGTCTGGGCGGAGGCTTCCCATTCTAAAATGGATTATTACAGCAAACAGATCACAACGCTGATCGAAGAATTATCAAAGCTTCCGGGTGTTGGAAGCAAATCAGCCCAGAGACTGGCGTTTCACATCATCAATATGCCGCAGGAGCAGGTGGCGAGCCTGGCGGGAGCTATTACACAGGCTAAAGCCAACATCCGCTACTGCAAGGAATGCTATACGCTGACGGATCAGGAGCTTTGCCCGATCTGCAGCAGCGACAAACGCGATCACAAGACTATTATGGTGGTGGAGAACACCAGAGATCTGGCTGCTTACGAAAAGACAGGGAAGTATGAAGGTGTGTACCATGTACTGCACGGAGCAATTTCTCCGATGCTGGGTATAGGACCCAATGACATCAGGCTGAAGGAGCTGATGCAGCGTCTTCAGGGGGACATAAAAGAAGTGATCATTGCCACAAACTCAAGTCTTGAGGGTGAGACCACGGCCATGTACATCAGCAAGCTGATCAAGCCCACGGGAATCCGCGTGAGCCGGATTGCAAGTGGCGTACCGGTAGGCGGTGACCTGGAGTATATTGATGAAGTAACCCTGCTGCGGGCCCTGGAAGGGCGCGTAGAGCTGTAAGCGTTTGTGCGGTGCATAAACTGCAGCCTGGAGGCAGGAAAGGAGTGCAGAAGATGGATAAATACGAGTTTAACATAAAAGTAGAACAAATTAGAAAATTAAGCAATCAGGGCGATTTTGAGACAGCTATGAAGATTGCGGACACCATTGACTGGAAAAAGGTCCGCAATGCCAATCTGCTGTCTATGGTTGCAAATGTATATGAGAAGAACCATGAGTATCAGGATGCCAAAGAAATTCTGCTCATGGCTTTTGAGCGTGCACCGATCGGAAAGCGCCTTCTTTACAAGCTGACCGATCTTGCGTTAAAAGAAGGCAATGTGGAAGAGGCCAATGCCTACTACCGGGAGTTCTGTGACCTGGCGGGAGATGATCCGCGCCAGCATTTGCTCCGTTACATGATCTTAAAGGCTATGGACGCGCCGATTGAGCAGCAGATCCATTCCCTGGAAGGTTACACAGAAGAAGAACTGGATGAAAAATGGCTGTATGAACTGGCGGATCTGTATCATCGTGCCGGTGATGCACAGCGCTGCGTGGCGGCCTGTGATAAGATCATGCTGATGTTCGGCCTTGGCAAATATGTAGATAAGGCCATGGAATTGAAAATTCAGTATGCGCCGTTAAACAAGTATCAGATGGACCTGGTGGAGAATCGGGATAAGTACGAGGAGAAACTGCGTGCAGTGGAGCAGGCCTTCGAGGAAGAGGATACCATGGATGATGAGGAAGAATCGTCTGATCAGGAGCCAGTTTCCGGACAGAGCGCGGTAACAGAGCATGAGCCGGAAGAAACGGAAACTCCAGAAGAATCAGAAGTGGTAGCAGAAGAACCGGCAGAAATGGAAGATGAAAACGAGAAAAATCCGGATATCAGTATTACGCCGGATATTTCTTATGGAAAGGAAGCAATCACGGCCCAGATGAAGCAGGCGGAGGCGGAGGCGCAGCTTGCCAGGGAAGTGTCACGCATCGGTACGGATGAGGTAGAAGAGGAAGAAAGTGATCTGGGCAAAACCCGTGTTCTGGATTCCATCCGGCGTATGCCGGCAGCAGAAGCCGGGCAGAACGTGACTGCAAAACAGGAAACAGAACCGGAGGATGACGAGCCGGAGATCGAGGAACTTGACGATGAGCCGGAGCTTCCACGCATGGCCAATCACCTGATGATTGAGGCACGTTCACCCGAAAAAGGTATGGAGATTGCAATTCAGACCTTAAAGCAGATACAGAAAGAAACCGGGATCAAAAATCCGGTAGCTAAGATTACCGGCTCTAAACTGAACAAGCGGGGCATTCTTGCGTGCGCAGATAAGCTGAGTGGAAAAGACCTTATGATCGAGGAAGCTGGGGATTTGACTCCGCAGATGATCGGCGAGCTGGAGGCTCTTATGATGCGCGACACCAGTGGCATGCGCATTATCCTGATCGATAACCCGAAACAGATGGAAATGCTGCATGCGCAGAATCCGTCTCTGGCAGATAAATTTGAATGCATTGGCTGTGATTATCCGCCGGTACAGAGTCCGGAACCGGTGCGGGAAAGAGAGCCTGAAGTACATCAGGAGCCTGAGCCAGATGAACGCCCGGTGCGTCGGGTTGAGCCGGTCAATGATGAAGCTATGCGTGCACCGGAGCCGGAAGTTTTAGAAGAGGATGAGCCTGCGGAAGAGGAAGAAATGGATATCGACGAATTTGCGCAGTATTGCTGCAAATATGCATCAGAGATCGACTGCAGCATCACCGGAAAGAGCATGCTGGCGCTCTATGAGCGAATTGAAATCATGGAAGAGGATGGCATCCCGCTGACCCGGAAAGAGGCGGAGGCACTTATTGAGGAAGCAGCGGATCGTGCGGAAAAACCGTCACTCGGAAAGGCAATCAAAGGATTGTTTTCATCCAAGTATGACAAAGACGGTATGCTGATCTTAAAGGAAGAACATTTTATATAATGAAAACAAATATCAGATTAATAGCATTAGATTTAGATGGGACGCTTCTGGACAGCCAGAAGCGTCTCTCTGCCAGAAATGAAGCGGTTCTGCGGGAATGTATCTCCCGCGGAATTTATATTGTACCCTGCACTGGACGTATCTGGGGCGGAGTGCCGGATTTTCTGCGCTCTTTACCGGGAATCCGGTATGCAATTACAACGAATGGCGCGATCGTGGAAGATGTGAAAGAACACAGGATTCTGGATGAGCGCAAACTTGGATGCGCCCAGGCCATTGATATTCTGGAGATGGCAGGAAGATTTCATACGATGTATGATGCTTATGTGGATGGACGTGCCTATGGAGAAAAGCGTTTTCTGGAGCATATGGATACTTACGCGATTCCAGATGCAATCCAGACCATGATTCTTCAGACCAGACAGGAAGTGCCGGATGTGAAGGAACAGATCC
>SKEE01000418.1_pt1 | contig 49881 bp, 60 predicted proteins | sample 4826661 | NCBI WGS metagenome assembly SKEE01 (sample SAMN11008817, study PRJNA524170) | human gut metagenome | biome: Human fecal sample; material: Feces; isolation source: fecal sample from pouch patient p20 | host: Homo sapiens | place: Israel: Tel-Aviv | collected 2016-11-14
AATAACCCATCTTATGGGAAGACAGCATTCATCTCTTTTGCTGTCCCTGCTGGCGCAACTTATCAGATCACCTCTTATCCGGCCCAAAACTACTCTTGTGGCTCAGGGGTATTTTCAGTATTTGGATACCAAACTTAATTGAGAGTTACACAGGACGCAATACAACCTGTCTTGTGCTCGTATTTGTACCATTTTCGTGAACCAGATGGACTCTCGACTACCTGGCAGTAATGAGAATCCTCAGCATTTCCCATTCTGGCAATGGCACAAAAGTCAAATTGCCCCAAGTAACCAGTGCTGGAAAGTTGAGTAACCTTGAGCTTTCCACCTAATGCCCTCCACACACCGGATTGGCACGAAAGTATCGCCCCTGTACTGTCGCGGCCTACAAGCCCGTTAGGGGAGCAGGAAGCGCCAGCCGTTGCTGTTTTTTCAAGCTGTAAATACTCGCCTGTATAGAGGCGTCCATCAGCGCGTACAGTTCCACCTTTTACCTGGCCGCCAGTGTAAATCCCTTTATTATTCACGCTGCGCAACCAGGACGAATCGGACATATACCAGCCGCCACCATAGGTACTGTTCATCCAGCCTTTGCTGTTTTTTGTGACCAGCCAGCCATTATTCGAAGTGATATCGCCGTTGGTTGTGGCTGTATTTCCTGAAATTGCGCCAGAGAACGTACCGTTACGTGCGCTGATATCGCCGGAGAGCGCGGCGGCGTTGCCGTTTAAAGTGCCGACGTTGTTCAGATTGTTGCTGTTCATATCAATCGCCGTATGCATCCTGTTAAGGTCGGGACGATTGGTTATGGAGTAACGATACAAACGGTCGCTTTCCTGCAAATCAGCGCCAACAAGTGCCATTGCAATATGCCCGGTCGCGCAGTTCAGCCCGTAATTTGAAGGTGTGTCAGACCACCCGCCACCCGCGCCAATCGCCTGCTTGCTGCTGTTGATGTAGCCGCCAAGCCCTTCAATCATGCTTGCTACCGAGCGCATTCCGGCTTCTGACAGGGACTGACCGCCATTACTACAGGTCAGGGCTTCCAGACGGGATGTTTTGCTGTTCTTTGCAATACCGGTAATGTAGCTTTGTCCAAAATTGGATTCAGAAAAACCAGATTTCAGATAGCCTTTCTGAATGAGTGTTGCTGGCGTGATTGTTTTGGGTAAAGAGCCAGCAAGTAGTGTTGATGCATTGTCAGCAACATAATTACGAACAGCGGTGTTATAGGTATTTGCGTGTTCTGCTGCATTCTGCCAGCGAACATTATTCAGATGGTTTTCAATGTTTTCATAAACTTTAGGGATAACCATCACCATTATGCCGATGACAAGTAATACCTCAAGGAGAGATACACCTTTATCTGTCTTTTTCATTGCTCTTAATCCTCAGAATAATATTCCTGGTACGAGTGAGTAAACAAACATTCCGCCACAAAGGAACGGACCGAATGGGATATGTTTTTTTTGCTTGTTTAATCCGCCAAGAGTGAAGAAAATAATTCCGCCGATAACGGCAATAAATACAATTGAACAGGCAATCTCAGGCGTTGGAAACCATACGCCAGTTCCTGCAATAAGTAGCACATCTCCCATGCCGAAACTTTCCGTTCCGTTTTTATATGCAAAGTAAAGTCTTACAAACAGCATAATGAAGAACATCAGCATTGCACAAAATAAACCAGACAATATATTGTTATTCCATGTCTGATATAACAGGCCGGAGAAGATAAATGTCACGGTATAAAGGCGTGGTAGTAGAAATGAAAGAAGGTCTATACAGGCCATTAATGTAAGGAAGGCATAGAAAACAATCACTATTATAGATTGAATCAGTGATAGCTGGTTTAATGAAAGATACAGAACGGCAAGCGTTGTCAGGAACAGACAGTAATATTTCTCTGTGCCGGTTTTATAAGATACATTAAGTTTATTTAAACGGAATTTTACTTCATTGTAGGCGTAGCATTGACAGACGATATTTGCACAGCAAAGTATCGCCGTATTAAATATGCTGTTTAGCATAAGTTACCTTACCATGTATTTATTGTAGATATAGCGTGCGTATTTGATTCTTTTCTGTTCGTTACTTTCTTTGAAACCAGCGTTATAACTGCCAAGACAACTCCAGTTTATGCCACATTTCTGAAAATGTGTTGCCAGAATCCACGCGCCAATTTGTATATTGAGACAGGGGTTATCAATAAGCTCTGATTTGTCTTTTATTACGCCAAGTTTTTTCAGGTTAGGAATGTGTGATGAATTAATTTGCATTAGTCCGTAATCGGTGCTTAATATTTTTCCTTTTTCTTTGTTGTGATTTATTCTGTCTGGTATGAGTGAACTTTCTACAGTGGCAATGCTTTTCAGAAGCAGGGGGTCAATCAGGTAACGTTGCCCGGCTTGTGCAAAGCAGGCATCAAATCGGGTCGTTGTCGCTGAATATGCGGGTTGCAATGAAAAGATTAATGATGAAATACATGATAGCAGGATATAAAGAACAGAACGCACAATACTCCTCCTTAAACATGGAAAAAATAAGCGCCCGAAGGCGCTTATCCGATGCACATGAAAAATCAGGAATCAGTGCTGAAAGTCAGCGTATTGCTGTCAGATGAGCAAACAGTTTCAGCACTGACAGTTGATGTGGACGTACTGTTAATCTTGGAAATTGCGCTGGAAGAACGCAGGGCGTTTACCATTGCCATGCAGTTTTTCTGCGGAACCTTATTCTCTACAACATTGAAGGAGTATTTATCCGAAGAGGTTGTGATTGTGACGGAACCGCCCCACGGGTTTTTCGCACTTGCACCTGTGGTATCAGCGATCATATCGGATGGTAATAATCCTTGTTTGTACAGAGTGGAAATATAGTTGCTGTCAGTATAACGCCCCTGGAATTTCAGTGACTTCATATTAGCAATCACTGTCAGGATGTTGTTTTGTTCATTGGATGACTGAATGTTGGATTGCACCATTGAATAGAGCTTATATGCACTTGCTGCAAGGACAACAATAACACCAACGACCAATAACACTTCCATCAGTGTTGCCCCTTTGTCCTGTTCTTTTTTACGGCGTGCAGAAAGAGAAGAAAAAACAGAACGCATATTTAAAATATTAATAGAAGACATAATAAATAATTCCTTATTTATTGAGAGGTTAAAAACATTAGGGATTAGTGTTGCAGAACGTTACTGACATCGTAGAGAGCAGTAATCATCATTACAATAAATGCGAAAACAATTAATGCGGATACTACAGTTATCCAGACTCCTGTTGATTTGACTTTTCCTTTTGCTTCCTCCAGCCATTTATCAGCATAGTTAGACATCATCAATGCATTGTCAGCATTTTCAGAATGAAGTAATAGTTTGTTAATGCATAATTTCGATGGGAAGTCATAACCGCAACTTTTCATTGCCATTGCAAGTGACTGTCCAAGTAAAACATATCTCCTGATTTCTTTTATTCGTTCGAGTAGCCATCTGTTTTGAGTGCTGTTTTTCTCCAGCCTTTCCAGTGCTTTTGCAACGGGAATATCAATACTTAACATGGAGGCCATGTTGAAGAGAAAACTTACACCATTAAATGTTTTATAAAGTGACCAGGGGGGAATGTAATCAAGATACTGACGGCCCGGTCCTGTATAACGCGCAAGCGAATATCTGATCAGGAAAAACAGTACGATGCAGAAGCAGAGAATATACGTTCCGTTTTCTATCAGGAAACCAGACGTATCTGTCAGTAATCGCATCGAACTTGTCCAGCGTTCTTTCGGTGCGAGAGAAAGGAAAACAGGTGTTATGGTATCGTGGACCATATACATGTTTGCCAGACAACCAAAAACCAGTACGGATGGATAAATCATCGACATAACAAGAGTCATTGTCATTTCAGAACGACTTCTGACAATTTTTATGGCCTGAACTAACCCTCCCGCAAGGTCGCCGCGAATTTCACCGCTGGATATTAATTGATATTCATCCTCCTTTATATATTTTTTTAATGCTGAAGATATTGCCCCTGTGTTATTCAGTGCATTAAGGCACTCACAACAAATATAGTAGGTTGCAGAAGACCCCGTTTTCTTCCCGTAGTCTGTTTCTACATCAATCAGGTGTGTAAGAGCACGCTTTACATTTATGCCATCATTTAACATTCCAGATAAATCTTCATATAAACTTATTCTGGAATACCTGAATGTGTATTTTGCCAGCCAGTGGGATATTCCAGAGAAATCAATTTCTATCGAATTGAGTTTCTCAAATATATCTTTTATCGCCATGTCCCCTCCGGGAGCATTGAGTATTTATCTTCGTCAATGGGGGATATGAAGTGTGCGGACAGCGGATCTACCAGGCCATGATTAATCAGGTGTAATAAGTGCTGATTACGGGTAATTCCTCCAAGTTCATAGTGCCAGTATGATTTTGCTTCCAGACGCCCGGACTGACGATACAACTGAAAAAAACGTGCGTCGGGTGAGACGACTTCTGCTATAACCGTCCTTCCCGTTACGCCTTTATAACAGTGCTCACAACCGTCAAGATTGCGCAACCGGACCTGTTCCGGCAGGCAATTTTCCTCAATGAGTTTCCGTTCTTCTGTACTCAGTTTGTCTGCCATTTCAGCATAAGTGCGCTTACAGTAAGGACAGAGTTTTTGTACCAGCCGTTGACTCAGCAGACCGATAAACAGAAGAGGATCTGCAATCAGCCTGGCCTGAATATTCTCCATTTCAAGGCGCTCAATAATATTCAGGGCATCGTTGGCGTGTAAGGTCGTCAACAGAAGGTGGCCTGTCATCGAGGCTTTGATTGCTGCTAATGCCGATGCGTGATCACGAATTTCGCCGTTCAGTATCGCGTCTGGATCAAGTCGCATAGCGGATTTAATCGCGTCAACCCAGCCATCGACGGAATCCCTGACTGCCGTCTGTATTGCGCCGGGAATGCGGCCCTCCGGCGGTGATTCAATGGTGAAAAGGCGTTTTCGGGGGAGACGCATATTATCGTTATGGTTGAAACCAAACGTGCTCAGATAGGCTTCTGAAGCCGTTCTCAGAGTCGTTGACTTACCGGACCCTGTAGGGCCGGATAAAACGATAATTCCTTCCGGGCGTTGTAACATTCGCCTGATTGTCTGGATTTGTTGCGGCATGTAGCCAAGTTCTTCGAAAGTGGGAATATCCTCGCTGTCATCTTTAATCAGGCGGAAGACCGCGTACACACCACCCACGCACGGATAATGCGAATAGCGCGCCCCAAAAAGATTTACAGGCTTCAGAAAATTCTCTGCGATACGTGCATCCTGTGGTATTGCAGGGTCAAACTGCGTACCTTTGATAACATCACTCATTCCAGAATAGGCAGCACCCAGCAATTCCAGCCCTTCTTTACGCGGGATGACATCCAGAATTTCCAGTTCCCCATGCACGCGTGCTTCGACATAAGTGAACTCGGAGCCGTCCCGACCAGGTGTGATGTGCAAATCGGAACTTCCCAGTTTGTTTGCTTTCGCCAGGTAGCTAATGACCTTTTCCTGGTTGCTGTTTAAGTGTTGTGATGAGTTTGAATCAGACCTTTTTTCGCTGTCCTGGTAGCGGGATGCGATAACATCAAGAGTTGTCGAGGTTATATTTACCTGTCCGGGATATTTAACATTCAGAGTGCCAATATAAGCCTGAACAGCACGCTGTCCTTTACTGTTATCAGCGATATAAACCTGAACAGGTTTATCGTCTTTTTCAGATATACTGACGTATACAACATCAGAAATATCTTTTCCGGGATAGTCTGCGTCAGAAAAAAACATTATGTGTCGTCTCTTTCAATAGCATTAAAGAATAAGCTGGCGTTTCTCTGTACCATTCTGAATCCAGACGCCATTACCAGTGATTGATGCCACCTTATAAGAAGTACCTGGAATACTTTGCCCGACCTTGACATCAGTTACTGACCCGTCCAGGAGAGAAATTCGTGCTGACATTTGTTGTGGTGTACCAAATATTTCAATAACACGAAGTGATTTAGCGGCTACACGTTGCGCTGGTATATCGGTATCTGCAAGAGAAGAATACCCGGAAGAGGGCGTTATTGCTGGCGTTGCGGACGCTACACCATTCAAATCAAGATTACGCAATTCACTGACAGCCTTCTGACGCGCCAGCTTTGCTTCGTAAATTACCGTTTCAGCCTGAATCTGCTCTACCTGTAAAATGGTCGGAGATGAATATTTTATTTCGTCTTTTGGTGTGCTTTCAGATTCTGTTGCGTAAGCAAGTGAACTGAAAAAACAGACAGAAATAATCGTTGGTTTAATTATTTTTAACATAGAATGCACCTTTAATCTCATAATTCAGTCTTCCTTCTTCCAGTTTTATTCCTGCATACTGGAAGCGAACGGCAGGTTCATGAAAGTTAGCGAAAAGTATTGAAGGCGGGGTGCTGGTCTGAATCATTAATTCATACTCGTTCCACGGGAGAATTATTGGACGGCCTTCTTCATCTGTTTTTGTGTTTTCAATTTCCTGCCAGGTGAGTTTTAACCTCATTTTTTGTGCAAATGTTGTCAGGCGTTCCTGAATATCTGTTGCCTGTGGCAATGTGTCCGGGGTAATTGGATCAGGCGAAACGTCAAAACTGACAGGAAGAGAAAATCCCCCGGCGCTGCCTTCTGGCAATACAAAAGTTGCTGTGGTTGTCCCCTGGAATATTTCTCGTATCCGTGTGCTGAAGTCCTCGACCGTAACGCCGCTCAGTTCCTTATATGATGTGCGTAACAGCCCGTCATTACCGGATGTGCTGCATTCAGCAAGGTCAAAACGCCATCCGGCGATCGATAAGGGCAGTGCATCCCATTTATCAATGCATTTATCAATAAATGGTTTTATTTTAGGTAAATGTTGCCACGGTGGGGCAATCTGTATTGCCTGTTTGTCTGCCATTTCTTTTGCCAGACGAAGACGTGCAGCTTCTGCCGCAGCTTCTTTTTCCCGGTATTCCTGGTACATGGTGATCCCGTTCCAGAGCAGTATGGCCAGAATGGCACTTCCGCCATAAATCATGAACTGACGTTTTCGGGATACGCGAGTAAACGCCGCCTCTTTCGGCGGTTTTTTTACGTCAACCAACGCAGACAGAGTGAGTGAGGGGAGTGCCTGGCTGATATCCCATGATTCAGGCTGGTATAGTTTCCAGCCGGGTTCTGGTGTTTCATTAAACTCAAGAAATGTTGTCAGAGCACTCATGATCTGACTTTTGTTACCTACAACATCGTTGACGAGAACGTTATTGACGCAGGAAACAAAGCCATAAAGATCACCGAGTTCGCAGATAGCGTATCCGTCAGGTTCGATGAGGGGTTTTATCATCAGTGCCAGTGACCAGAATGAGGACGCCCCTGTGGGAAGATCCTCTTTTCTGATAAATGCCACCATCGTTTTGGTTTCATTTTCTGAATCCTGATACTGACAGGAGAGAAAATATTCAGCGTCGTTTTTTCTTGCGAATGTACGCGCATTCTTTTCTTCTGAAGGAAGCGTTTTCCAGTCCAGACCGGAGAAAAAAGCACGCTTGTTTTTAATAACCGAAGTGAAATTCCGGTTATTCTGATTATTCTCAGACAAAGTGACCTCCAAAAAAACTCCCTGTGTTTTTTCAGGGAGTTTTCAGTTAATTAGTTCACATTTTTTATTACTGCACTGGAGCCGGAGTTAAGCACATTTGGTGTAATCAAAACGACCAGAATCGTGTCGCCGTCTTCGCTGTTAACGCCACCCCCAAGTCCAAAGAAGGAGGGGGTTATTACACCTTGCTTACTGGTTTTCCGGTTTGATTGCTGGAATCCACTCAGAATGACTGTCTGGCCTGATTTCAGATCAATAGTCTGATTAATTGTTTTCAAATCCACATTCGGTGTTTGTGCTTTACTGCCGCCACTTTCGAACACCTCAAAAGTAGGTTTGTCAGACAGACTCATTGAGAACAGCAATTGCAGGTTTTGTGAATCCGGCTGAATGTATGGAAGCAGAGTCATATTGAATCCGGTCGTTATTGTTGCCGCATTCAGTGACGTGGATGATCCCACATTGGCGGTGGAATCGGTTGTGACACTTTCAATGAAGCCCTGCTGATTGGCAATTTGCATAGGGACAGGCGTCAGGTTTTTAGTCACAGCGGAGTTTTGCGTTACGACACTGACGCTGCCTTGTGACGACAGGGCTTTCAGAAATGCTTTTGAGCCAGCCAGCTTACCGTCCACGATGGATACACCACTGGTAATAACATTCTCGGCGGCATCACCAAATGAGCCACCAAGACTCAGACCAAGATGACCATCATTAAATACTGCGTTCCAGTCGATTCCCGCCTGTTCCTGGCTTGATTTCTTGATACTCAGGATTTCAACGTTCAGCACAACCTGACGACTCATTTCATTATTGCGCTTGTTCACAATCTCCTGAACGCTGTCCAGTACATCCGGGGTATCTGTTACTGTCAGTGAACCTGTGGACAGATACATGCGCCCTGTACCTGGTGTCAGCATTGAGGAAACTTCGCTTTTCAGGTCGTTGTACAGCGATGATTTCATTTCCACGGTTGTAGTTTGCGTATTTGATGCGTCGCCAGTCATACCTCCAGAACTGGTAGAGCCGGTACTGCCACTGGAAGACATTGTGCCGCTCACAACTTTTGAGTTGTATGCCACATTGCTGTCCATATATGTGATCGGGAATGAGCGCGTTTCCAGATAGAAGAATGTGATACGACCTTTATCGTATTTCCAGGATATTCCCAGCCGTGAAGATACGGTTTGCAGTAGGGCAGGAAGCCCGGAGATATTCAGTTCCGGGAGTGATGTACCGCCAGAAGAGACTTTTACTGGCTGACTGCCTACTGACGCCAGAGGAACCATTCCATTTGCATCCGGTGCTGGAATTGATCCTGTCATTTGTTGTGTTGAGCCAGTGCCTGTACCGTTCAGATAGGTCCAGACATCGGCGCTGATTCGTACCGGGATATGACAGGTTTGTGTGATGCGTTGTGCGATCTGGCGTAGCTCAATATCTGAACGAGTATTAATCACAATCGGGCAGGGCGGCGCTGATTGCTTTACCTGCTTTTCAATAATTGGCGTTGTATTAATCCATTGTTTTGTTGAGTCCTGGATAACCGGGTTATTACGAATTTTTTTCGCGTATTCAGTCGCTTTTTGTGCGTCTCTTTCGGCTGCAAGTTCATTAGCATTGATTTTTTTGAAGTTTGCACAGCCTGATAATAAAAAAGAGGATATTAATAAACAAAGCAATTTTTTATTCATATTTAATTAACTCCGGTACTGGAATGATAACTGTGCATCCTATTTCATCGTGAGAGCGGGTTAACGATATAACTGTGTCGAAAAGATTTTGTATCTGCACGCCGCCATCTGAAGGAGTCGTGACAACAATAAGACGTTTGCCACGTTTCCTGGCTGTTTTAATAAATCGAACAATAAACTGAACAACTTTTGATTCCCGTAAGTTGTTACCGATGGCTACACTATTAAGAACCAACGTTTTTTCAGGTGCAGATAAAAAGTCAAAATAATCAAAATTTTCATCGCAAAGATAATGGTGTTTTAGAAGGGGAAGGTGTTCATGGCGTTTATAAATATCACAGAAATCAAAATATTTAACGTCAGTGTCATTGATTAGCAATTCTGCTAAAAGTGTTGATTTTCCAGTTCCAGTTTCGCCTATAATCAGAATATGTTTTTCAGAGTTTATCAAAACATCAATGGCTTCTTTCATCATATTCATATTCATATTCATATTTATCATATTCGAGTGTTTTATTCTCATAATAGAATCCTGTCTTTGCTAATCAATAGTATCTTTATTGCGAGGATTATTCAGATACGTCTGTTTTATCGTGATTATCAAGGTCTGGATTAGTAATCACATTGCCTCCGGCAACCATGACTTTTTTCCCTCCAGCTTTAGGGAGATAAATTTCTGCAATTTTTGCTATTTCATCCATGACTTCTTGTGTAAACAGGTTTGGAATGTCAACATGATTGTTACGGGCGATATCCACGCGGCGTTTAAACTCTGGTTCTTCAAACCAGATTATTTTGTTGGCAATAAATGGTCGGCTAAATTCACTGGTTATAATTTCACGGATTGCAATATTTCTGGCTTTATTCTTCTTATCCCGGAGAGACACAATTTCTTCAGGAAGAAGAACCGGGCGCTCTATTACATCATCATTCCGTGTACGTGAACTTCCTCCCTTACCACCACCACTGGATATTGAGCGTTTGGATATTTTCATATCACGCACCCCAATCTCTTCTGAAATCTTTTTAGCCAGAGCATTTTTTGATTTCGGCGGATAGTAAAGCACAACAGCACTGTTTTCAGTGAATGTGGTCCATCCTTCCTGACCGTACATATCGCTTTTTTGCCCTTGTCCTTCATTCTGAAGAATGAACATAAAGCGAAGGTTATAACCTGCTGTAAAACCAACAGCGCGTTCAATGACCTCCGATTTACCCATTGATGTAAATTCATCCAGGAGAATAAGACACTGGTATTTCAGGTCCGGGTTGTGTTCCGGTAGTTCACGACAGTTTTCATTAACCAGTAATGAGAAGAAAAGGTTTACAATTTTCTCATGAGTGATTAAAGCATCCGGTGTCAGACCAAGATAAATTGACATGGGCTTTTTACGAATATCCCGGATATCAAAATCACTGAAATTCGTCGCCTCAGCAGTAATAGGGTTGCTGAAGATGCTCAGCGGTGATGAAAAGTTTGTTTCTATACTTCCCCTTGTGCGATCTGGTGCTGACATGAACTTAAAGAAGAATGATTTTGTTTTATCGCTAATCCAGCTACGGTTTTCAATTTCTTGTCCCATCCATGCGGCGAGATCCTTGCCGCCATCGGGAACCGACGTTTTCAGTATGGCGCTGATGGAAACAAGAACGTCCGGTACATTATGACCTTTGGCTTTCTGTTCCAGGTGAAAACGCTCCTTGTCCAGCAGGTAAAGTCCTAACCCGACAAAAAGGTTTCGTGCAGAATCAGACCATATAGGATCATCACTTGCCGGGATAAGGATTGCGGCAATTTTTGCCAGGTCCGTTTCACGAAGTAAATCACTGCGACTGACGCAATCAAGAGGATTCCAGCGGTGAGAGCGTATCTGTCCTTTAATTGCCTGGTCGATAGTTTCCGCGTATCCGGCGGGCGCAAAGAGAAAGCATTTTTGCCCTAATTCTTTTTGCCTGAATCCGGCTGATAAAAACCAGTTTTCAAGTTTGATATCCAGTATGACCATACTTCCTGGATAGTTTACGCAGTTGGGGATAACAATCCCCACCCCTTTACCAGAACGTGTCGGGGCATAAAGAATTAAAAATTGTTGTCCGGCGAAATAAATAAATTGTTTTTTGTATCTCCCCTTGAACATTTTACCGATGAGTATTGGTGGATGTTTGTAAGGTGATTTTTTATCCGGGAAAAAACCTGATTTACTCAGGTCCATATCAGTTGCGAGCCGGGCGTCACCGTAGATGACTTTTTTAGGCATAATCCCAATCACGACAATCAACATGAATATGGCAAAGAATATTAATGGAACGCTGAATCCAAACCATGCCATAAAAACGAGTTTTTTATATTGTGGGTTGCCAGAAAATGTTGAGATTACAGAATGGAATGTATCCCACTTGAGCAAAGACATATCAACGGATGAATATCTTAATGCTGTGTATCCACCGAGATAGTTTGAGGCTATAAGCACACCCACAAGAAGCAGTAACAGGAAGAGAATTAATCCCCCCGTCTTTTTTGCATCCATAGTTATCTCCAGAATTTACATTGTGCTCAAAAAGCGATTTTTTTCTTCGGGTTCGTAATACAGTTCAGTCATTCTGGTATGGTTGAAAAAAAGAATGACATCAATTGATGTTTTTATCGTGCGCATGATGAGGTCCATATCAACAGTCATACCAACATCAGATTGTTTTACAATACTTGCCAGTCGTGAAAATGAGGCATAAGTATTATTAGCATGAATGGTACTGATTGAGCCTTCATGCCCTGTATTAAGCGCCTCCAGATAACTCCATGCTTCGTTACCCCTAAGTTCAGCAAGAAAGATGTGATCTGGCTTTAATCGCATACACGCTTCAATGATTTCCTTCGCTTCAACGGTATTTTTTTTGTAGAAAAGCCGGATGTGGTTTGGATGCAGCGGCAGAGACATTTCCGGTACATCTTCAACGGTTATATAACGCCGTTCAGGTGGAAAGATATCTGCAATTGCCTTTGCTATAGTTGTCTTACCGGAGCCAGTCCCACCTACGATTAAAAAATTAAGACGGTCTTTAACTGCCTCTCTTAAAAATCGAGCTTTAGATTGACCATCTGGACGCCGGGATAATTCATACAGGTAGCGTTGCCGTTCAGTCAGGATGGCTTCGTGTTTCGTCGCAATCCTGACATTATCAAAACGCCCTGTTCGGACATAATCATCTATAGTAAAGCGCGTTAATGATGGCTTACGGATAGATATAACAACGCTGTTATTTTCTGTTGCAGGTGGAATGATGATTTGTCCACGTTCCCCACCGGGAAGAACTACCGATGCAATGGGATTATCATGGCTAAGTGGTATTTTTATCTTTGATAAGTTCGTCAGAGTTTTGGCAAGTGTCATTAAATTATCAAAAGTCGCGTCTGGCGCATCTTTACATTCCCAGCCATTTTTCCCTTCAAACCATATTGTTCCTGGTTTATTCACAGATATTTCTGTGACATGTTCAATATTAAGAACAGACTGGATACCCGTCATATCCAGATATCGTCTTGCGGTTTTACTGTTATCTCGTGGTTGTGATGTATTACTGGTATCTCTGATGTTATTCATATCAATTGCTTTACTGAATTACTGAATTACTGAATTACTGAATTACTGAATTACTGAATTACTGAATTACTGAATTACTGAATTACTGAAGTTCATATACGGATGAAAAGTCGATATTTCGCGGAACAATAACAGACAATACAGTCCCCTGATTAATATATGCCGTGGGGGGAATATTTATCGTATTGTCCAGCGTTGTTTTTGCCATTTCTTTTGTTGCGTCAGATGTGTTTTCGTAGGTGATATTGCTGTTTGAGCCTGTTTGTTGCGTGCTGTTTTTCAGAATATCTAAACCATCACCAAGTAATGACAGCAGCAATGCACCACCAAAACGCTGACCAAAATGATTATCGACCCATGCAGGAAGGCCGGAAGCGCCCAGACTGTCAGTGCCAAGTGCGCCAATGCGCACATTGACATTTTCATCTTTGAGCGTTGTCCAGTTAACGAACACACGGGCTATTCCCTGTGTCATGACTTTATTCTGCTCCCCGATCAGTAATGCTCCTTTACGGGCAAGAAGCACTTCGCCGTTATCCGACCAGACGTCTCGTGTTAACTGACACATTGTGATACCGGGATAAGAGGTTACGATTTTCGTTTTGAGCACACAGGATAATGCTGTTCCCGCAGATAACAGATATCGGCGGTTCAGCACAGGGGATACCTTTCCGTCTGCGTACTGACTGCCCTGTAAATCATCTCTTTCCTGGTTTTTTTCGCCTGGTTCCTGATTGTCGATCTTCACCATTGTGTCGCCCATCAGTTGACGGATGGATTTTGGCAATGGTTGTGGTTGGTTTGGATCTCCACTGGCGGTTTGGGGAGTGCCGTTGGCTATCACATTGACGGCTGTTTGATCGGCCTTTTGTGATGCTGGCGCTGACGGGGCATTGTCTGCCTGTTTCTGTTCTTGCTCCTCCTGTGCTTTCCTGCGGTTAGCGGCATCGAGTTTTTCCTTTTCTTCGATGTTTTTCATCATTGTTGTCAGTGAAACGCCATTGTTGGTATTTGTGACCAGTGTCTCGTCAGACTTCTCAAGAGGTGTTTGCTGAACGACCTGTTCTCGTGAAAGAACTTTAAACAAGATAATGATCACAAATAACGCGGCAATCAGTAATATGATGAGGATTAATATTTTTTTTGGTGCTGCTTTACCTTTTACTTCGATAATTCCGCGATTTCCCGCGTCATTATTTTTTTCATCATCTTTATTTTTCATAACTGAACTTCTCTACTCGTGTTTTTCCGTTTGACGTACCTTTTTTATTCCACGGACGATTAACAATTGATGATGTTCTGATATCTGCAACCTGATCACCCAGGCGCAAACGGAGATTTTCAGCCACGTCATAGTAAACCATTGTGTTTTTATTTCTGTCTCCGTTAACCAGATGTTCATTTCCATCGGCATCAACACGATAAAGGACCGGAATTTCCTGTTTATTAGTCCATCTCATACATGTAAATTCGCCATTATCCCATACCTGATAAGGGAAAATTGATTTGTCCCCCTTGAGTTGATAATGACCATTAATTATTCCACCATCAGTGCATGGAAATGGCCTTTCAGTCATTACGGTAGCTGACGGTGGTTTCGGATAATTAAAACGCAGAATATACGTGGGTTGTTTTGTGGTCGATATCAGGTAGAGAGGATAAATATGTTTATTTGTCTGAACGGTAACGTTTGTATCCGGTTCTTCTGCTTTTGGACGCAGAAACAGAGTGTTGTCCCTGACCGATACTGACCAGGCTTCTGGATCACCAATTCCGACATCTTTTATTGTTTCGTCTTGTCCGAACTTAATTGTTGTTTGTGCGCCTGCTTTTACGCGCACATTAAATACATCCTGCTCGTTATAATCTACGGTCTGAATACGCCCGTCTCGTTCCGATGGTGTGCCGTACATAGCTGCTAAAGCACCAGGTACTTGTAGCATCGACAAAAGAACTATCGCAGTAGTGCGTTTAAGCATCATTTTATAACCTCTGGATCAGGTTGGTAGCTCAGAACTTGCAGTCCCAGCGGATTCACAAGGCGCTCTTTTTCTGTTTTGATATCTTTATCCCAGTCAAAAGAAATCGTCGAAATCCACTCTGTTGCTCTGTATCCGGGGGCGGGTTTACCAGATAAGTCCAGTACCATTTTTTTGAAACGCACCTGCGCCATATCCTTCCTTAGAAGGATTACTGAATTAATCTGGACCTTAATTTTGTAGTTGTTTTTCAGAATGTTCAGTGGTGAGGAATCAGCACGAATCATGGTGTCATAAGCTGAAAACACCTTTTGGGAAGACATTGTTTTTACTGTATCGGCCTGTTCCTGGATAGTCTGCCAGTCGTATGCTTCATAGTTAATGAGATATTTCGACAGGAAATATTTAGTCTCAACATCCTGATAACTTTCCTTAGCATCAGATAATTGAGGGGCAATATCAGTATATCCAGTGCTGTTATCCACTCGCACAAGGAACGGTACAGCGGTTTTTAATGGAGCAAGGGAGGCTATTGCGAAACCAAGAATGCAAATTACAACAAATTCACCAATGGCGAGAATGGTAAATGTTTTTGCCTTTTTCTTTATGATTTCAATTTCACTGCGCTCAAAGTCACGTATGGCCTTGAAATAATCCTTTTTTTCGTTCTTTTCTTCAAATTTCTTTTTGGAGGCTTCTTTTTTTGAATGTTCATAATAGTTTGTGTTTTCCATTAATAATCACCTGCTTTGATCTGTTCAATTGCTGTGTTTAACTCAAACCATCCCCCTTTTTTCTGCACAGGATTGGGGGTGTGAGAACATGCACTAATTAATAGCGCGGAGGCAATTATGAGGGGGATTTTCATATTGTTTTCCGTTCTGTATAAAACAGAGAAATTAACCGTTCAGGCGTTTCAGGAGTTCTGGTATCCAGATATCAGGAGCTACATCTCCTTTTTCAGCAATAATCTCATCAAAAATAGACAGGCCAGTTTCAGAGCCAGAAAGCACGGGGATAAACTCATCGAATCCAAACAAATCCATTTTGGCGAAAACAGAAGAGCCAGATTGCTTGATGAGCATGGTCCTTGACTCCTTCGTCAGCTCTTTGAGTTTTTCAAACTCTTTTTCAGTAAGCCCAATTTCTTTATATCCTTCCCATTTTGCATCGGGATTGGGCAGGAGAATTTTCGTTGCGGTTTGTTGTACCAGCGCCGCAAAAATTGCGCAGTTTATGGCGTCTTCCGGGGACTGTGATGTTAACCACATCATTTCACCTTTCATGCGCCCCGCTTTCAGTGCGCTTTTAATCATGCTTTGCGTCATGGGAAAGTTTGCTGGCATCCAGAACTCTTCAATAATGGAGAGCATCAGATTGCCGCCGCGTTGCATGATTTCTTTGTAGAAAAACAGGACCGCGAGTAAAGGTTCACAGGCAGGATGAATACCGTTTTTTGTGTCCAGGACAACGGTTGTATCAAATCCCACTTTTTTATGATGCAGTGGATTGAAGGTATTCCGGGGGGAATCCACCGCCCAGGCATATTCGCCGTTGTCGCACCATTTGGCGAGACGCGTCTGAAGTTCAGGACTGACTATATCGAGAAGAAGGGCTGTCCGGCGTTCTTCGACAGGCATTCGCATAATGCTTTCCACGGCAGCGTTTAATTCAATGCCATGTTCATCAGAACAGGGGTTGCCCTGGTTGTCTCGTGCCAGAACCTGTGTCCAGCGTTTCAGAAATGCGAGAAGTCTGTGCCAGACGGGAGATTCCGGGCCTTCTGCCAGTTGCCACGGATTGCAGCCGGTATAGATACCTTCCTGCAATGTGAAATAGCTCCCTCCGTATGCGCGGACAAAAAGTTCGGTAGAACGGTTGTAATCCACAACAAACATTAAAGGGTCAAAGCGTTGAAGAAAGCCGCTGGCTGTTGCTTCAAATGTTGTTTTCCCTGTGCCTGTTGCGCCAAGAAACATTGCGTGTCCGGCAATTTTTTGTCCGGTAACATTTTTTTCCGGTGGGCTGTAATGTGTATTGAACCAGTAAACGCTGCCTGAATCCGTTTTTAAAGGCATTATGGCGGAGCCATCACCGATAGGATTGCCTGATTTTTTCCCGGAGGAATAATTGTGAAAAGACATCAGACAGGCCAGGTTGGTAATTGTTCTTCGGGTATCCAGTGGACGCCTCTTATTCAGCGGCATATGACTGAAAAAAACAAAAGGTGATGCGAGTGAGGCGCGACTGAAGCGGAATCCCTTACCCGAAGTAATAAACTCAGCAGAGAGCTTTATACCATTGCTTCTGGCCTGATCTGGTGTATCACCGAATACCGTTAATGCGCAGTGTAGTGAACCAAACAACGTAATTCCGGCTGCGACCGCTTCTTTACCAGCTTCGAGTTCTTCCTGCTGTATTTTGGCTGCATCATTAGCTGATTGTAGTTTGTTTAACTGTGAATCGATATTCTTCAGGGTTTTTGTTGGTGACTCAAAAATAAAGGATTGAGTAAGAATAAATTCATAGGGTTGTTTGAGAAGGAAATCCCATTGTCCGGGGGTTGTTTCTATCGGGAAATCCTTCAAAATATAATTCGTTGCGAATTTTTTACTATCCGATTCGTTGTTACGCAGTTCAAGAACATCAGCACCAAAATACCATTCAGAATCACAAATACTGGATGATAAGGGGGTGGATGATAAAGGAATCATGTTATGTTCTGCATTTAGCAATAGTGATAGATAGTCTGCCACCTCACTAATATAAGTATTGTATACGGATAATAAAGAAGCGTTAAATGGTAGAAGTGCTTTTTGCGCCTGTTGTGTCATTTCATTCATGCGCTCGATTCCGGTATCAACATCATCGTAGGGAATCCCAAATGTCAGATACCATGTTGATTTATAGAATGCGCTGGATGTGAACAGAGCAAGGTATTTTTTTGAAAACCTGCTTAGAAAATCATTGTCAAAATTCCATTCTCCATTGATGGTTGCTCTTTTCTTGATAAGATGAGTCCATAAATACAGGTCGCCTTCCTTTCCTAACCCAATCAGGAAGTTTTTAACGCTGTTAAATAAATTTGTAAGAACATTATCGTTCTCTGTCTCAAATGGAATGCCTGCTACAACAAGTGAAGCCAGCATTTTTCTGTCAGAAGTAAAGATAATACTGTCTGTTACATGGAAGCGATAATCGGGATATTCACGAGCAACATCCATATTGTCACTGTTTTTTAATTTGATTTTGTGCATATATGTTACCTGACAGATGAATAACCAATAATTAAATCTCTGTGGCGGATTTTTAACAAAAGCCCCATAAGGTTTAAACGGATGACTCTTAGTGCGTTTGAGTCATTTTCACAGGCCAGTTTTACTATAAAAAGAAACAGCGCACATATGACAGGAATAATTATCCCTTTTATACCCCAAAGGAAAATAGCGGGGAAGCCTGTCAGAACAGCGAAAAAAGCCGTGAACAATAACAACATTAAGGGTATACCAGCAATTAACGCAGGACGGTTAAACCCGTTATAAGTCATGAATGACTCACTGACATGTTCATTTACTTTGTCCATAACTCACCATGAAAAAAGCCGCAATTCACACATAAGGTAAATATGCGGCACAATTGTATATATGGATTACTTATTTGAAGAGTTCCAGCGCCCAGTTCCCGGCGTAAAGTGCACCGCCAGCGAGGGAACAATAGACAAGCGCCATTCCTACATCAGACCAGCTTTTCTTCTCCATGAATGCCATGATGACGTTATAGATCAGGTAACACAAAGCACAAACACCACCAAAGCTAAATGCCCATGTCTTAATTTCTGTCATGGTATTTGTTGCGGTGTCGAGTCCACCTGCATAGGCAACGGAGGCAGTTAGTGACAGGAAAAACGCCAGAATAAAATACTGCAAAGTTGATTTGACTTTCATTAACTAAAATCTCCAAAAACATCCCAGTCCGGTGATGTTTTCTCTTCATCGTTCGGGGGGGTTATTTCTGATTCATCAGTTTTTTCACGGATTGATGGCACGATATAGTTATTCGCGTTACGAATAACCCGTTCCAGATAAGAAGTGTTGTTAAATTTCTTTTCTTTAATAAATCCTGTTGATTCGTTACCCGAATAATACAAAGATAAAGCGCGGAGAATTTTTTGATTACTACTACCCTCCTTTTGTCTCAGATAATTGTCCGTCAGGACTGCTGCTCCTGCTTTTATATTTGTACACGGGTCAAAAACTGTTTTATTAGTCAGATTGAGTGATGGGAAATTTTTGCTGTATATCTGTGTCAGACCTGCACTAAACCTTTTGTTTTCTGCTGTTAATTTTTCTGCATATTCAATAGCTCCTTTTTCATCTTTAAAATACTTACTTGTTCCGTCAGAAACATTCGCTATTACATATGGATTAGCCCCTGATTCAGTCATAATCAGGGCATTCATCGTATCGGGTGATACATCAGGGGCACACTGACTTATCAGTGCTGCCAGAACAGCCGCTGATAACTGCATAAGGGATTTATCTCCTGATATTAAATTCGTGAGGAACGTTTTTTCCTGCGGGGGCGACGAACGATACTGTCCAGCTCATTAGCGCCGGAAAGAAGTTCTTTCAGCGAGACAATTTTTTCCCTGACAGGTATAAGGGATTTTGCCCCCGGACATTGTTCAAAGTCTGATTTGTACAGGTCGTATAAAACAAGCGTATGTTTTACATCCTGTGACAGATAATTATGTTTATTCTGGATGTTATCTTGTTCGATATTTTTGATAACATCTGCTGAACGATGAATTAAATCTGTATAGATTCGGGTGTTTTTAAGAGGATTTATTTTTATATATTCAGAAGCAAGCTGAATAAGATTGCATCGTAAGATAAGGACTTCACGAGTGGCAATATCAAGCTCGCTGACATCATCATTATCCTGCATGGGTATCTCCGGTAAAGATTTTCTGGACTGAAGTCCGCGCCGTAGCGATATATCCGGTCCACATAATGATGTGTCGGATATGCAGACTCCAGTTCAGAATCCCCTTGTCAGGGGATATTTAGTTAATGAGTACAATAGCCTCTTCTGGAATGGAGGAAGGAACGGGAACGCCCATATCATTCCCCTGATTATCGACAATCTTCCTATTTTTTACTCTTCCTAACATTGCTGAATGTTTTGTTTGCTGCTGCAAAGCAGATATCAGACCTTCTGTATCGGCAGACCAGATATAAACTCGCTTACCGTAAATAATATGATGAATATCATAAACGGGGGTTATGCCGATTTGCTCAGATGTTAACGTTCCTCCTGAATTACGTTTGTCTGGATATTTATAAAGATAGTCATTGATAACATTTGCGAAATGTATAAATTCAATTGCTTCCTGTTTTGCAGGAAGCAACTTCATTCGCTGTATGGTTTGGTTATTGTTATCTGTCAGATAGTAACTGCCTATTGACAGGAATATCAGGAGCAAGCTGAAGAACCAACCCATAGCGATTACTCCTGTTGTGTGTCTTTAATTGTGATTACGCATTGTGCAATATTCCTGAATGCGTATAACGGTTTATCTGCTGAAAGATAAAGCATCAGCGTATCTTTTAATGCAGATTCAAAGTTTCCCCGGAAAATAAGAGGAGCATCTATTCTGTAGTTCACAGGAGTATCCCATACAAGATTCCAGGTTGAAGTACCACACGGCGAACTTGACGCCCATTCGGTGAGGCCATCCCGCAGCGTCGAACCTTTTTTAAGATTCCAGGTGAGTTTTTCTGTCTGTTTTTGCGGAACGGTGACAGGCGTTAGCGGTTTTTGAGGTAACTTGTCAGAGGAAACTGGTGTCCTGACAGGAGATGCAGGGGTTTTGTCAGGAGATACAGGTGCTTTTTGTGATGTTTTCCCTTTCTGTTGTTGAAAATCAATCAGAAGATGTCTTTTTTCGGTGTTCTTAATTACCGTCAGACCGTAGTTGCGAAGCATTTTATCCAGGACATAAGGCCATTGATCGTTGCCCTGCCAGGATATCGTGCGACGGAAAGTTTTCGTTACCTCCGGGGATATTTCAGTCGTCCAGTCCGATGGAACAATTTCTTTTACTGCTTTTTGCAGCGAGCCTTTACCATCATGGCGAACAAAGTAAATTTGCTTTTCAGGTGTTGATGGGCCTGTAAGCGTGGTGGCCGGAACAGCGTTGTTAGCGTTTTTTTTCAGAAAACCGCTTTTTGACATTAGCGGTGGTTGTTCAGGACGCGGTTTTGTCTGCTGATCAGTATTTTGTGCCGTTTGTGCCTGATGGTTGTTGCTACTGATTGGCTTTGCGGGAGAGAGTGCTGGTTGTTCAGAATGCTGTTTAGTTGCTCCTTTGGCTGCTGTTTTTATCTCACCAGATGAAGTTATGCTGTTTGTTGTCGGCTTCAGAAAACTATTATTGCTGCCCTGGTTTTTTGGCGCTGTCGCTGATTGCTCAGAACGTGGTTTTACGGTTTCTGCAATACGAGGCGCGGGAGTTACGTTTATGGCTTCCTTTTTGAGATAATTATCATTGCTGTATTGAACAGTGCTGTTTGGCTGTGACACGGGCTGCTGAAGGATCACCCCGTTATAGTATGTGTCTGCTCTTACCTGCTCAATTGTGGTATTCAGTTCATACCAACCTCCTTTTGCCTGTGCGGGTTCAGGGGCATGGGAACACGCATTCAGCAATAATGTGGTGGGAATAATAATGAGCTTTTTCATGGTTAACCCCAGGAACGTCCGAACTTACTCATGATTTTTGAGATCGCCGCAGGGTCTGCGGTCGTGCATTGATTAAGAAACGCTTTTCGGGCATCAAAGGTTTTGCTCCAGCGAATAGATCCCTTTTTCTTTTTGATGATATTAAAGAAGTCCTTTTCGGCGCTTTTGCATTCGCTCCCGCCGCCGCTACCGATAGCTTTACCGTACAGACAAAGAACGGAAGCACACGGATCAGACGCATATACGGGGGCAGAGAGTGCGATAGCACTTGCGGCAACCATCGATAAAATGATGGATTTCATGGTGTTCCTCCATATTTCAGGCAAAAGAAAACCCGCACGAGGCGGGTATGAATGAGCCATTAAAGGCGGAATTGCACTCTTTGTTTAGTTTTGATATCTATCCTGTTGCATCATCAGAACAGAATACTGGAGTTAAGTTGGTTATGGCGCGGTTTTATTTAAATGTACCTTTTGAAGAAAAGGAGTTAGCCAAACAAAAAGGGGCGCAATGGGATCAAGAACAACGGAAATGGTTTGTTCCACAGGGGAAAAATCCAATTTATTTTATTCAGTGGATAAAAGAATTAAACGAACATGATTACAATATATTTTCTCAACGTTTTTATATTGCGGAAAGTTACCAGTCATGTTGGCGCTGTAAGAAAATAACTCCTGTTTTTGGTGTTTTTTTGCCTCGTTGGTTTAGTTATAGAGATGTTGTTTGTGGGGTTAAACCTGCTGAATGGGAAGGTCGCATATTAGATAAATGGTATGAAACATCTTCTCCACGAGGGATGGTATATTTTGATTCAAAGAAAGATATAATTTATCAGTGGTTAACCAATCCAAAAGCATGGGCTATTTTATCCAACGTAAGAAGGATATCATCTTCTGCGTTATCAATAATCAATAAGCATTCTAAGTTATATTATCCAGCCTATAGTAAAACAGCGAAAATGACCTACTACGCGAATCATTGTTGTCATTGTAAATCAATGCAGGGAGACTTTATGATGTTTGATGAACCAGGTGGTGTGTTTTATCCAATCACATCTGAACAGGCGAAGAAAATAAAACTTCATGAAGTAATAAATGAAACAATTTTTGCTAATGCAAACCACAGGCAAGCCATAGAGTAATGCTTGGTAGTGGAGGTTTTATAAATCTTTACGCAAGATAAAACCCGCGCGAGGCGGGTTTTATTATTGTTTCGCTTACTCATATTAATCTAATCGTGACTTGTTCATCACCTAAATGTCTCTCTCAATTTCTTCTTATACTCTTCTTTTTTTATCTGCTCTAATGCCGTGCGAGCATTATCACAATTCTGGTCTGTAATTTCGCCTTTTCTGCACTGCTCAATGGTTTTAGCAGCTTCGGCTGGGTTGCTTGTATAGTATTCAACAGCGTAAACTTTTTCTTTACATCCTGCTAACATGAATGCTGCAAATAGCATGGATGATGCAATAATTACATTTCGTGACTTGTTCATCACCTAAATGTCTCTCTCAATTGGCGAACATATACTTCTTTTTGAGCTTTGCGTTCAGCTTCAAGCTGTCTCTCTGCAATATCATATTGCTTCAATTGTAGCTCCATTGTCAATTTTTCTGTATTCAATTGGTTAGATAAGTCAGCTTTTTTTTGCGGAGTATCTGCTGACGCGAACTCCTTCTGTAACGTGGTTAATCTCTTAGCCCTTTCCTGTATTTCATTGTTGAAGTTTTCATAGAATTTGATCTTAGCCAGGATTGCATCATATTTTTGTTGCGTCTCTGCAACGTTGCTTGATAAGTCATATTGCGATCGCAAAGAGCTAAGATCTGATTTTGCACTATTTGTTATTGTTGATAGAGAATCCTTCATATAGCTGGATGCGCTATCAAAGCCATTGCTGAAATCAGTGAAGCCTTCGAGTCTTTTCTTCTGTTCTTCAGCGTATCTTATGGTCTGTTCATATTGTTGCTTGAGTTGCTCAAGCTGTCTTGCCGCTTCAGCGGCACGATTTAGCCCTTCTTCAACTGTTTTAGCTATCGCTGTAACGTCTACTACTGGAATACCAGATGCAAAGATTGATGGTGATGTTACGGTAATTATTCCAGCAAAGAGAACGGACAGGACTTTATTTTTCATGTTAATCACCCCGGTTTAATTATATTTCCAGACCTCGGGGTTCGTCCCTGCAATGATTTGGCAGCGCCCCGTCCAGCCTGGTAAAATGGCATTGACATTTGTTTGGAGAAACCTCCTGCGAAAGCGCGAAGCCCTGATGCTCGCATAAAACCGGATGCAACCTTACCTCCAAAGCCATTAGCGGCTGATGTAAGGCCATTTATACCTACCCCACCTGTTAATGTAGAACAGAGCGTGCCAACCTGTTCTACAAGGAATACAGAGATAACAATGACCATAAAGAAATAAATCACTGTTGTGAGGGTTATATTCCCGCTTGACGGGACGGTTTGCTCCACAAAACTGATAACGAAACTGAAGGATATACTGTAAAAAAGATTAAGTAGAATGTAGTTAAGACAACTCCCCACCCATGCTGTAAACATATTTCTTGTTGAAGCAAACAGGGAAAAGCAAATAAACAAAATTCCGGCGGATAAGAGAATGCCAACCATGAATGTGGATAGGCATAAGAAAATAGCTGTGTAATAGATAAGTAGTAATCCGCCCCCATAACCGATGAGCCAAACGATATGCACATTTATTAGATCTCCGAGGTCACTCCAATCTAGAGCATCTAATGCTTTAATCTTATAATCGTTTAAACTCGTTGAAAGCATATTCCACAAATTATCAACACTGGTTGCAGAGCTTGAATTACCCGTTACAGCAGCAGAAAGGTCGGAGCCTGCGTGCATGACAAACGGAATCACAAACTCACTGTAATAAGGTGCTGAATAAGTGAATGCACCAACCAGGGCGAATGCACCGATGTTTTTTGTGACCTCGCTCATGATGACGTCACGCTGGGAATACGTGATTTCATATATTAGATAAATGACGTATAAGGCTATGGCGGCAAAGAATACAGGAGATATTGCCTGTGCAACCTTAGCGGCGTTCGTCGCCGCTGTGGATTCAACAATGGTTGTTACTTTCTCAAGAAATTCTGAAACAATGTTCATAGCTTAGTCCTTCTGGCAGATGAAGAGTTCACCAGAGGCACTAATATTTGGCTTCAGCTTAATTACCAGGTCTGTGCCGAAAAAAATTGCTTCTCCAATTTTTTGGAAATTTAATGTGGATTCTTCTTTATTGTAACTATAAACGTTGTGGGTCGCTGTCGATGTTTTGGTTTTACGTGGTGTAAACGCTTTTTTAATGATGTAATCGAGAGCGTGGCTGTTATGAGATGGTAAAGTGATTAAATCGTCGTTTTTTTTCATAATGTAGTTCTGATTTTTGGGGTTGAAGATAATTGTCGGTCAATGCTTTTGATTTTTTTTCGTATCTCAATTGGATTCGCCTCAGATAAGTTAGCAATGGATAAAGCCAGTTCGATTTGTAAAATTTTCCTTGTTTCGATGAGATTGATTTTTACTTGTGGTATATCACGGAAGACACCACAGCCGGTAATTGCTTTTGAAACGACACGTTCTGTATTCGCTATACTTTTCTTTACTGTTCGAGGGGGGACATAACGTGCACGGCGAAGTTTTCTCAGATTAGCTTTTGCTTGAGTCATGTAATGTGTCCAGAGTTATAAGTTTATTTCTTTGCATGATTCCCCTTTACGGCACACAGCTACACGGTTATTTATCACATTCACCATTGTCACAGTTCCGTCGTCGCATTGAGTGACGATGAAAGGGTATTCGTTGATTTTTGTACAGTGAGATTGTTCTCCTGCTATTGCAACCACAACCGGGCTAATAAATAACGCCAGAACAGATGCCAGCTTAATAAAAGCACTCATTTTTATATGCCCTATATAGATAAATGCTTTCTTCAAATCCTGAATAAGCATAAACCAGGAATATGGTGGCTAAAGGCAAAGAAAAGATGAAATGAATAACGGCATTCAGAACTGAACCGATTAATGTATAAAAGACAAACGGTGCTGAAAGTATGAAAGCACCCAGCAGGAAAGAAAAAACATTGCACGCCATTTTTAATAAAATTATTTTTATTAGGTGATATTTTTTTCTGTACATTTCATCGTATCCTTCAGGGGGCTGTCACCTTCTCACGTTGTTGCTTCCATCGCGAGAGCTTCAACAAGTTCATTGATACAAGTCCGTTCTGCCGGAACTTCCCGACCTGTAACCGGGTCGAAAACGATATGCTCATTTTCAACGTAACGCAGGCGATCGTAGATTTTTTGACGAGCTTTTATCTTAATCACGTCCAGCTCTGCATGTTTTAACTTTTCTCGTCTATCGCCGATGAAAAATATTATCCATATGACAGCCATGATAATTGCCGTACAGGGGAGCATGTAGCTTAATACTTTTATAGCTACAGCAAATGTATCTTTGGCCCTTCCTGCTGCTGATTCAAGGATAAAAAAAGCTACAGTTATTATTATGACTGTGTATGTCTCGTATTTATTTACACCTCTAATACCAAATTTGCGTAATGTGGCTTTAGTTACAATCTCTGAAAGAGATACTCCTTCATTTGCGTTTCGCATTTAATTTTCCTCATACTATTCCTGTGACACTTAACACCATCAATAAAATATGTAATGCAGTAATGCTTTTTAGCGTTTTTTTGTAGACTTCAATAAAATCCTTATCCAGAAGTCTGATAATAAAAATACATAGTGCATTCATCGCTGCTCCTGTAAGCGGGATTAACAACGAAAGATGCATGATTTATTCCTTGTTTTCACTCTTGTCTTCGATGGTCATTACTTTAAGTGTTATTCCTTGCATGTCTGTAACAATAACTCTTGTTCCCGCAGGGTAGTTTTCATTGTGTAACGTCTCAACAGGCCAGAATGTATCACCAATAAGTAATTGCCCCTTGCCGTTCACAATATCGTCACTGAGAGTAAATTCTTTTCCTTTAAAACGTGAATGCCCTGTGTTCACCAGGAGAGTATCTAATTTCTTATGTTTTTTGTCATAGAGGAACTTAATTATCGACGCCAGTATGCTGATTGATGCAAAGAAGCATATATTGGCTTCTTGTGATATCGGAAGAAAAAAGCCCACAATGGCGCTTGATAATGCACCAAGACTGATTAAGAGTAACCATCCCGTTCCGGTTATAATTTCAAGGGCAATACAAAGAAGAAACAGCGTAAACCAGAACATCGTTAATCTCCATGAGATAAGGACGGTGATTAAAACAATATTGTCACCGTCCGGTATCTGTTTAAGACAAATACTGTTGAGCCTGTTTCATATCAACTTTGGGAGTATCCTGTGATACGTTTTTTAGCAGTTCACTGATACCTGCAACCGAACTCACCAGGCTACTTGAATCAAGAGGCATCATAACCAGTTTACTGTTTGATGCAGTGCCAATTGCCTGGAGTGCTTCAGTGTATTTCTGCGCAATAAAGTAATTAACAGACTGAACATCACCTTCAGCGATTGCATCCGACACCAGTTTTGTTGCGCGAGCTTCCGCTTCTGCCTGACGTTCGCGTGCTTCAGACTGAAGAAATGCTGATTGCCTTTCCCCTTCTGCTTTCAGTATTTGAGACTGTTTTTCCCCTTCCGCCTTCAGAATTTCTGACTGGCGTATACCTTCCGCTTCCAGAATCCGGGCACGCTTAGTTCGTTCCGCTTTCATTTGCGCGTTCATCGCTTCAGTCAGTTCTTTTGGTGGTTTAACATCCCGAATTTCAATACGTGTGACCTTAATTCCCCACGGATCAGTTGCATAATCGACAACCGTTAACAGTTTAGAATTGATGCTGTCACGTTGAGAAAGCATATCGTCGAGATTCATTCCACCAACGACAGTTCGGATATTGGTCATGACAAGATTTGAAATAGCTGATGCAAGATTATCGACTTCATAAGCTGCCTTCGCTGCATCAATAACCTGGATAAAACAAACAGCATCGATAGTTACGTTTGCATTGTCTTTCGAAATAACTTCCTGTTTAGGAACATCCAGGACGGTTTCCATCATGTTGATCCGTTGACCTATGCGGTCCATAAACGGGATCAGGAAGTGAAGACCGGGGGAAAGCGTATGGGTATATTTACCAAAGCGTTCCACTGTCCAGGCATTACCTTGTGGCACGATTTTGACGGCAGATTTAACGAATATCAGCGCAACTAAAATTAATAAGAGTAACGGAATAGATGTAACTATTGGCGTAATTATAGCGTCAATCATGATTAATCCTCTCCCAATTCATCACAATATGCTTCAACCGGAGTTTTTCCTGCCTCATAATCATCACGCCATGCTTCCGCATCGGCGGCATTTCCACCGCGTAACTCAGCGTAATCCATTAATTGCTCGTGCCATTCTTCAAATGTCACTGTTTTTTTAGTGGAACCAAAATCAGCCATGTGTATTCCCTGCAATTTGTGAAGGTATTTCTTTGCAAATGAAATCTGAAATATGAACATCAACAGAAAAACACTTTCCTGCTTCTTTTTCTTTTGAGAAGTTTTTTCTGCATTCTTCAGCGGTCATAGGGAAGTCGCTGTAATGAGTCCATTTCACGGGGCCACCACCTGGTTTTTTGATGGTTGCGTTTATTTGGTACTTAGGCATTCAAAAATACCTCCACTCGATCACCTGTCTTTCTAGAACACATCCAGCGGCGCAGTTCTGTAAAACTATCCTGGATCTCACAACGGGTACTTTTCATTGTGACAGTTGGTATATTGTCGTAGCTGGCATATGCAATCTCTTTTTTTGGGGTGCGCAATATGCCTTTGTCAATATCAAGAATCCTGAACGCACTAATTCTTCTTTTGTGCTCGTTAAATAGCGTTCGCTTAGTTGCTGTTATCTGCTTCTGTGCTTCCTGGTAAATGTAGGTAAGCACATCATAAGATTGTTGCTGTGTAATAAGGAAATTACGGCTAACATCCGTTGTTGTGAGCGTTTTATTATTTCTTAATCCCCAATAAGCCACGATGATATAGAGTGGATATCCTTTCAAATCTGCCACACATTCAGGAATGACAGGATTAATTTTTGTCTTACGCGCCATATTTTCTCCCGGTTGTTTGTCTGAAATAGAAACATCCCCGGAATACAGCGTCATAAGTTAATTATGAAAAGTTGCAGCCACTCACTACAGGCTCTTTATCTGATTGTTCATCATCATGCATAGCTAAACCCCCTTACCTGGAGTGGAGACTGGCAAATCTGGTGTACTTCTGCGTTGCAGCCTGTACGACTTGCTCAGGGAGAGAGTGAGTGAGATTAACTCAACGCGAGTTCACCAAATAAGGGGGTTTAAGTATGCAGAATGATACTTGCGGATAAAGAGTCGTTACCTGTGTAGATGGCGCGGCACGTCACTCTGTTACGTAGCCCGTTGCTGACTGATGCCAGCGGTGCTTGAAATGCACGAATAATAACCTCCTTATGCCAGGGCTTTAGGCAATGACCGCTGTCCGGGGTTGTTAAAGAGCATGAGATGACAAGCGTTCTAACGGGCGTCAAAGAGTGCTCATTTTCCAGGCAATGAGCACAAAAAACGCGATGAACGAGCTTTTTACAATCATCTGGATAGTATTGTGTGTGCGACATTTAAAACCTGTCAATGCCACAAGAGCGATCTAATGATCTGGATAACATCTAAAAAACAGAATAATATTCTGTTTGTTAAATGATGTGCGATCTAAAAATCTAGATAATACTGTTTGTGTGGTTTATTCGATCGTGTGAGTGGGGGTATGCAGTCAAAAAAACTTTTTTGAATATACAAAATTCTGAATTTCTGATTTTGTAAGGTTTTGTATGGGGAACGTCAGTAAAGAAGGGGCTTCACTAGCTGTTCTGAAAACGATTTTGAAGCTGTCACAGATGTGTGCTGAATCAAAAAGGAAACGAGCCAGGCTTGAACATCGTTGATCGATTGCGCCCATGCTGCTAAATTTGCAGGCAAGTTTTCCGCGATTTGTAAATGCAGAAAACGAGGTGCTGAAATTTTGTTCAAGAACGTAAATTTCAGATAAAGAAAACCCCCGTAATCTCGTCTTTTCCAGGGAGCGCAGATTAGCGGGGGTTGACCTCAAGGCAGAGCCTTGAGCTGATAACATTTTATTTCAGGTAATCGCTTACTACCTGAAGTGGAGTTTAATTCCATGAGAAGGAAATATCAACTCTTACAGTGCAAGCTAAGTGCAGCTTGCTGTGATTAGCAAACGTCACTGGTCTGAACTATCACCGGAAGAGCAGATCCGTTTCTGGCAGGACTACGAAGCGGGTATTGAAAGCTCATTCCTGGTCCCCCAGGAAAACAAAGGCGGAACAACAAAACGTCGCCGGGGTGAACATTCCACTAAGCCAAAGTGTGAGAATCCAGCCTGGTTCCGTCCCGACAACTATAAGGCGCTGGGCGGACAGTTGGGCCACGCTTACAATCGTCTCGTTAAAAAAGACCCGGTTACTGGTCAGAACACACTCAGAATGCACATGTCGTTGCATCCATTTTATGTACTGAAACGTCAGAGTGTCGGTCGCAAATATAAGTTCCGACCGGAAAAACAGCGGCTGCTCGACGCAATATGGGTTGTACTTGTGAGTTTTTGTGATCGTGGATTGCACACTGTCGGCATGTCTGTATCCCGCCTGGCAGAAGAAATAAGCCCAAAAGACAGTAAGGGAGACGTGATTCCTGAAACCGCAGTCACAGTATCGCGCCTTTCCCGTCTGCTGGCAGAGCAGGTTTCCTTTGGCACGTTGGGAACGTCAGAAAAGACGATATGGGACCGTGAATCCCGCCAGCGACTGCCGAAATACGTCTGGATCACCGAAACTGGCTGGAAAATGCTGGGAGTTGATCTGGTGAAACTTCAGGAACAGCAACGTAAGCGCCTTGCAGAAAGTGAAATCCGTCTGCAACTGATTAAAGAAGGCGTTATCCGCGAGGGCGAGGAAATCTCTGTTCACTCGGCTCGTAAACGCTGGTACGCGCAGCGTTCTCTCGATGCCATCAAGTCCCGACGTAAGAAAGCAGCGGAGCGCAAACGTGCTAATCGCCTTGCAAAACTGCCGTATGATGAACAGCGAAACGAAATTGCGCGGTTTATTCTGAAGCGTATGCCGCCGGACGAAGCGTACTGGTGCACTAAAGAAAGATTAGAGCAACTGGTAGCCAGAGATCTACGTCAGCTTGAACTGGCTCTGACAGCTTCGCCACCCCACTAGTTTAGCTGCCTGATACAATCGGCACTCTCTTCAGCCCCTTCGGGGCTTTTCGTGTTGCCTGCATTTCATGAAATTCCTCATATTTGACGACCGTTTTTCATTTTGTCCCGCTCTGACAGTTTTTTGATGGCCGCAATAGGGTATCGGAGTAAAAACGCCTTCGGTTATCCACAAAAACCCGCAAAGGAATAACTTCAGAAAGCAGCAAACATAGAACATCAAACCCGCAATATATTCTTAACCCCTGTTCTTTAATCCCCTGCGTTGCTTCGCCGCAGGGAAAATATTTATCTTTGATACAACTGTGGATAATCACAAAAATGCCTTCGCTTGCAGCGGCTAACGCCGCGCCGCTCAGAATATAAAAGTACCTCCCACCGCTTCGCGGCGGGCATATGGACTTCTGCCTAATGAAAAACAAAGCCCCTCCAACCCTCCTACAAAAAAACGCTGCAAATACTTAGCCACAGCGCCCAACCCATCACTGAAAAGCGCCGCCGCCCCCGCCCAAAGGGCGGGAACAACATCGCTTTCAATAATGGATGTTGTAACTAAGGAATTACATGGCTGTCAGTCTTCTGGCTGGAAGTACCGAGTACACGCTCGTAAGCGGCCCTGACGGCCCGCTAACGCGGAGATACGCCCCGACTGCGGGTAAACCCTTGTCGGGACCACTCCGACCGCGCACAAAAGCTATTTCATGGCTGAAAGCGGGTATGGCTTAGCAGGATGGGGATAGGTAAGGTGAAACCTATCAATCAGTACCGGCTTACGCCGGGCTTCGGCGGTTTTACTCCAGTATCATATGTAACAACGGAGTGCCGCCTTCCATGCCGCTGGCGCGGCATCAAAAAAGAAAGCCCCCCAATGACGGGGGAAATAGCGTTTTGATCAAAATAATAATGCTAGTGTGCTTCTTGCGTGCCATTCCAGGCACAAACTAAATTTAACGTTTCGTTAACTACAAAGAAATCCGATGAGTCAATCACTTGCGAAATAAAAACCATATAGTAAATTACTATATGATTTTGCGTTGTTTCGGAGAATTAAAAAATGCCTTTGATTGAATACATCAACAAGTTCTATCGGGGGAATCAGGCATCGTTCGCCAGGCTGACCGGAGTTCAACCTGCGCAGGTAACACAGTGGATCAACAAAGGATTCATCGTGGTGAATCACACACTGTATAGTCCACGCCGAAAGCTGGGAATTTAATTCCTGGTCGATATATAATGCTGTTGGCACTTGAGGCTTTCTGCCTCATGGCGAAAAGGTGGTTGTATCTTGTTGTGCGGCAGAAAGAAGAAAGCCCCGTAGTTAATTTTTCATTAACCCACGAGGCGATCCCAATGCTTGAACAACATCAGGATAGCCTCTTACCGCGCGTTACGCAAGGAGAAGAAGGCCATGAAACAGCCGAAAAACGCCCTGACCTGGTGTTTATTAATCGTGTGCTGCACATTGTTAATATTCACGTATCTGACCCGGAATCGTTTGTGTGAGGTCCGGCTGAAAGACGGAGACAGGGAGGTTACGGCAAGTCTGGCTTACGAATCCAACGGTAAGTAGCAACCCGGAGGCGGGCGAAAGCCCGCCTTTTTGGGGATGATGTGGTTCTGGCATTAAGCGCCTTTGCAAAGGGGGTATTCTGTACGGATACCCCCTTTTTCCATGTATTTTCAGGATATTAACTGCTGAAAATGGTATAATTAGTCAATATGACAGCAATTATTGAGGCGAGTATGCAGCCAAAAAAAACACCCGTGATTGTGGTCAAAAAACGCCGCGTTCTGGTCATGCCAGAAAATCCTGTGGTGAATGAAAAGCCGCAGGAAGTACAAAAATCAGCAGTTAATGAAAACAAGAAAGTACAGAAGAAAGATGCTGTAGCAGAGAAAACACATAAAAAGCAGCCTCAGCCCTGGTATTTGAAAAAACAAATCACTTTTCCCCCAAAATATCCGAAAGAATATTTTGAAAAGTGTTTCAATAAAGTTCGTGCTGTTTTTCCTGAACTATGGACAGACGAAAAAAAGAACTTGCCCCTGAAAAGCGGGATTCTCCAGGACGTTGAGAAATACCTGGCGGATAACCCGGATGTGGATCTGACGATTGAAGAGTGGAATTGTGCGGTTCAGGTGATGACGTTCCGGTGGCAATATCTTCAGAATTGTACTGTACCAGGCGCAACACGTTACGACCTTTACGGGAAACCTGCTGGTACAGTAAAAAAAGCACACGCAACTTATGCGCAACTGGTTCTCGATGCCCGTAAGAAAGCCAGCGAGAAGAAACAATTAAAACGTAAGGGATAAAGCCCCGAAGGGCTTTATCATTTCAGCCTGGCTGACTGTAGAATCCAGTGATTTTTTCCGTTTTCGTCCAGGCCGTGTTCGTAAGCTGCAAGAGCCGCTTTCATTATTGCTGTTTTTGTCTGGCCTGTTCGCAGTGCTTCCCGTTCCAGAATATCTTCGTAAACGTCCCCAAGCCGGACATTGGTCACTTTAGTTGCTCCCGATTTTTTGCGGGTAGCTTCATTGATGAATCGGGCTGTGTCTGCATTGGTTTGTTCTGTTTTTTGTCCTGGTATTACCGGAGTTTTCAAGTCAAGAGCCATTATATCACCTTTCGTGTGTTACATTAGCTTTACTGTGTAAAGTTAATGATGTAAAGCTATCGTATTACATCCATTAGGGATTGATGCCTAACTCTTGCGCCAAAAGCTCTATTTGTGCTTTAGCTGTAGAAAGGCTGGATGCGCGACGTACATCATGAACGCCAGCGCCTTCATTACAGGCCGCTTCAAAAATATCTAAATCTGAAATACGTGTACGAAGTGGCTGTATCCACACCGGGTTCTCCCGGAGTAACTTGTCGAGATCAATCGCTGCTTTTCTGTGGCGTGGTTTTGTCGTGTTAATTCTCGTGAAAAGTACCCAGGGTTGCAGGTCTGGATTGATCTGTTGAGCTGTGCGAACTTTTTCTGTTACATGAGTCAGCGTTTCTGCTTCGAAATCTGAAGACGGCTTAACGAGAGTAAGCAGAATGTCAGCTACAGTTAAGGCACTGCGAAATTCCTTGCTGTCATGCCCTGGACAGTCAATGATCAGCACTTCACATATTTTTTTCAGGCGCTTAATGACTTCTGATACATCGCCATACTCTTCATAAACAGGAACCGGTAATAAGCCATTCTGCTTTCTTTTTTCGTTCCAGCTAAGAATATCATTGTTTTTATCGGTCTTCAGAATGATGACCGTTCGTGAATTATTTACCAGATAAGAAGCCAGGTTTGTTGCTGTGGTGCTTTTTCCTACACCGCCTTTATCTGATGCGACAAGTAATGCTCTCCCCATAGAAACCTCGGATATACAGTGTAAAGGTTTATTTGTCTTTACATTGTATTCATTATGCCTACGTTGTAAAGATGTTTGTGTCTTTACGTTGTAATTGTTTTTTGTGCTTTACATTGTGTGTATGTTACAGGGTAACTTTTCAGGATGCGATTTTGCCTGGTGTGTTGTTGCGCCCGTAGCTCGCTGACGCTCACACGCGCAGTACAGCGCCCCGCCCTGCTGCAATGCACCAGGACGGCGTAAACTCGCTGGCGCTCGCGCTAACTGCGGCATTCTGCGGCGCAAATCAGCATGATCATGGCCTGTCAGTCCGTTGGGCTTTGCAGGGTGAAGGGATGGCCCTCTGCATCCTGGTATGTTCGTCAGCGGCTGCGCCGCGCTTCGGGGCGATGTGGCCCCGCTGCTCCCTGGTATTTTCTTTCGCCCCTTCCATGCACTGTCGGGCATCACATGAATGTAACTATATGTATTTGATGGTGTTTTTTTTGAAGAATGGAGGGAAAAATACTTGATAATAGGTCAGTTCTGACCTATTATAAACACATCGGGAGGGGATGGTCCCCAACCACCAAAGCCGCTCAGCGGCAGGAGCATGAAAATGCATTTCACAACTTTTCTAAAAAAACATTTCGATATAGAAAAAGTCGTTGGTACTTCTGATTCTGGAAATGATACCGCATCTATTTATGTTTATGAAAAAGGAAATGATTGCGAACCGTTGTTTATTCTGCATGAATCCTGGCTAAATGCAGAAATTAAAAAGTGTGGAGTATGGACTATTGGCGATATATATTCCACATTGGAACACGGAAAAGAATATTCTGAACAGGAACTAATAAAAATGATTAAGGAGGGTAAAGTAATCAGCAAATACTAATTTGGGGTTGGTAACAGGCTGTGGGGCAGCCTGTTACCAAATGACAGATGCATCTTTGGAGATTCTCAAATGTCAGTATGTGAAATGATAGAGCTTGCAAACCGCATTGTAAATGGGGAACCTGTAAAAACACCCGCGATAGAAGCATGGATTATTAGCGAAATCATTTGGTGGGCGCATAACCGGGATAATGCTTTAGTTTGAGTCATATATGGGGAGAGTGTCATGCTCTCCCTTTCTTATTGTGTAGCGCGTTGTATTACATAGTTAGCTTTACGTTGTAAAGATTTTACTGTCTTTACAGTGTGGTGCGTTTTCCGGCGGTTGCGCTGCGCTTAGGGGTATGTGGCTTCGATGATCCAGGGTATTTCGACGTAATGCGTTGTATTACGATGTATACTCTTTAATTGCTTGCAATCTCTTTTCACGTTCGTTGCTTTGTTCAGCCTTTTTCAGTTGACTGTATATGTAGTCTTCATCTTTACCCGTGAGTATTGAGCCGGAGAGCAGACGATTAATAACTATACGTTTAATTTCTGGGTAATCTTTGGTTTTATCGAGTATGGACAATATGTGGTCACTGCTAAGAATTATCCCACTCCATGAGTCTAAATAGCTCTTAATAATCACAATCATAAACACACCGAAAAGCATTATGATGATTGTTACCACATTAATGCTAAACGTTGATATAAAGCAATACGCGGCCACACCAATTATTGCTAAACAGAGACATAAATAAATGAAACCGATTTTGTTGCGTTGCTTTTTTTCTGCACGATCATGATCATCTATGATTTCCAGTATCTTTTCTGGGATTAGTTGAGTCATTTTCTTTCCTTATTTGGGACACGGAGTGTTTAATTGCATAGCTTTACATTGTAAATCTATGTTTGTCTTTACGATGTAAATGATGAGATGTGCAGTTAAAAGTGTCAATCAGGTATCATATAGTAAAACACTATATGATTTTCTATGTATCACATGCATAGCGATAAAACTGGATAAATGATTTACACTGTAAAGATTGAACTGTCTTTACAGTGTGGTTCATAAGTCATACGAATGAAATAATTTGCCTTTGTGTGTATGCGTGTGTATAATTATCCTCAGGTTAGGGAGGACATATGAAATCTGCTGACCTGTTGAAAGAACTGATAGCTGCTGGTTGCGAGTTGAAACGGCATAAGGCAAGCAGTCACCAGATATGGTGGTCGCCAATAACAGGAAAAACTTTTCCTGTTCCTCATCCTAAAAAGGACTTGCCGCTAGGTACTGTCAGATCGATCAAAAAAATGGCGGGGATTTAATCCCCGCCGACTTTGGAGGTAGCCATGTTCTTTTCTGTTGGTGTCGAAACACCGAAAGATGATCATACAGCATACGGTATCACCGTTCCGGTTTTTGATTGCTTTGATTTTGGATGTGTTTCTGCTGCTGATTCTCAGGCAGAAATACCCGCAATGGCGCGTGAAGCGATATTGGCAATCGTGGAAGAGATGGTAATAAGCGGTGCTCATTCTGTTGATGATATTCATGATGAAGGGTGTTTGACTTATTCCGCCAACCCAAATTATAACCACTGTGATAGCTGGTTTGTAATTGATGTTGATTTGTCAGAAATTGAGGGCAAACAACAACGTATTAATATTTCATTGCCTGATGTATTGATTCGTCGTATTGATGGATATGTGAGAGAAAGTGGTGGCGTATACAAAGATCGTAGCCATTTTCTGGCTCAGGCGGCACGTCATGAACTTGCATATAAATAAAACTATCCCCGCGTTGTGCGGGGATTTTTTTTGATAGCTAACCGCTCGCCGCAGTCCAGCGACCGAGCATAGCGAGCGAGTGACGAGGAAGCGGAAGATCCACCGTTGCCAGGAGAAAAGCAGGTACGCACTATGCATCCTTCCCTGATGATGCTTTTACAGCCAGACAAGCCTCTTCGATAACCCACTCAACAGCGTCTTTCCATGCTACGGTTTCGACTGGCGGATTCTCACGCTTTACCTGTTCATAGAAACGCACTGCTTTAACCAGTCCTTCAGGCACTACCGACGCTGGCAAGGCGGGGTGATGGTAGAGTGGCACAGTTTTGTACAGTGGCTCGCCAGGAGTTCTGTCAACCTGATTCCATTCTTCAACCCAGGCATCAACAACCGCTTTGCTGGTTGATACATGTTCTTCTGAATCTACATTTTGTCCTGATATACAGAACATAACGGCCTCTGCTTCCAGCGATGCCAGAGCAATTTCATAAGCCCGGCGCTCAATATTGTCTCGCACGTCCAGGCTGCCAATTCGCTCTCTGATTTCTTTAATTAGTTCTTTGTCCTCGTCGGTAAAAGTTGTCATTAGTGACTCCTTTTCATATCTATGGTTTTCTTGAATCAATTTCGTCTAGTTTGAGTTTTATATTTTGCTGGTCTGATTTTGGTAATTTTCTCATGCTCTCTTCAGTTATTTTTTTCATATCAAGAAAAGCTCTTGCATAGAAGCGCAGGCTTGCCTCTTTTTCATGTTGTGCAACATACCAGGTTGCGCCAGAAAATGCCGCAGACAGGCATAATGTGCACAAGGCACAAATTGCAATGGCTGTTCTTGTACTGAAGGGTTTTACAGCCTTAGATAATGACTTCAACTTTTCTTCATATAATTTGTTGTTTTTTTCCTGGTTGCGTTTAATTCCAGATATGAGTTCAATAATATCATCTGTTAATTTTTCTTTTACCTCAATACTTGTTTCTTTTAGATCGTTTTTTCCCTCTTCTACTTTTTCTTTTATTTCATTATCCAGATCGCCGCACGTCTCAACAATATTCTTGAATCTTTGAATATAGTCATTTTCTACAGATGAAACGACCTGTCTGAAGCCCTCAGACAGGGCTGTGAAGTTAGCTTGTAACTCATTGCTGAATTTTTCCTGTATCTTTTGGTTCAGAAAAATTAATGAAATAACTGGATCATCTTTTGATATTTTATGCCCTGTCTCCTTGAATACATCAACAATAAAATTATCAATATCTTCACTGGAAACAGCCTTTTCAGGCTGTTTTAATTCTGGCTGATTAACTGTACTCATATTATTCACCGTGTTCATCGTCATAGATGCTATCTAATTGTTTGTAAATGTCATTGAAGACTCGTTTTAATCGTGATTTAGCCATTAATCCAAAATGGTCGGACTCAAGAGCTTCTTTCAGTGTTAGTGATTTTTCTGTTAGCTCTTTGATGTCAGAGGCAAAGGCATCACTTTTTCTGTCCTGAATAACCACAACGCCAGCGATTACATCCTTGTTTTTTTCAATGAATTTAGTTTCTATTAATGGGATATTTTCAAGTGCTGGAATACCCTGAAATTCATTTATCCAGACAATAAGTTTTACCTTACTTCCTTTAACCAGTTCTTTCAGTTCTTCAAATCCCTGCAAGGTATCCGCAAGAGCTTGTCCACCAACGATAACAGTATGGATATAAACGTCTTGTTCTACATCTTCAAACATGTCCATAACACAGTTATCATTGAAATACTGAATTAACGGTAAAAATGTAGATGCGCCATTGTCAATAACAAAAGTATTCTGACTATTGGTCAGCATTGATTCGAACATTGGATCGAATTTGGATTGTATTACTTTGCTGTTTTCAGTGATTTGTATCAAATCTGCATTTAATCTTTTTACTTTAACCGTAGTTGTATTAACCGGGTCTGTGTCACCGACTACGATATTATCCATGTGATTTTCATCAATAAAGTATTGTGCCAGTATTGCGGTCGCGAATGATTTTCCAACACCACCTTTACCCTGAAGGATGAAATTGATTGAGTTTTTCATTTATAATGCTCCTTTACTTAAAGATATTTATTTATGAATTTTTCATTCGTAGCACTTGGATCGTGCTCTATTTCTTTTTTGTTCTCACTAATGTTTGAAAAAAAACCTTTTACCCCCCCTCTCGGTTCATCGCCTTTAGCTTCATTCTGATCAATTACATCTATGGTTTTTGCCTGTTCTTTTGGTTCAGTGCATTTTTGTCTTTTTTTAGCCCTCTCTGTCATATTTATATAAGTCTTTTGGGCTAGTTCTGTCTTGGTGTTGTTGTTTATGTAATCAGCTATTTGCTCCCATGTATAATATTTCTTTGCTTCAAGTATATTTTGCAAATACATATTGAAGACAGCCTGTTTTGATTTCGATTTTGTTTCGTTTATAGCCTCGCATATTGGAGATAATAAACTCTCGATCTTTTTCATTTGTTACATTTCCTCTCTCTCTCTACCTCCTACATTGGCATAATACCTTATTTAAAGCAATTTGCTCGCCGTTTGTGTGGGTGATTATGTGGGTTGTTTTGTGGGTTGTCAATGGGGTTGTGGTCTTTTTTGTGGGTTAAAGTGTGGGCGATTGTGTGGGCTGTGTGTTTTGAGTTGTGGGTGATTATGTGAGTCATTGTGTGGGCTGTATGCACGGCATTTTTTTGTTCTTCTAAAACACAGGCACGATACCGATTGTACACAAGACCGTTCCGGTCATGTTACAATCGTGTGCCAAAGGGGGATGCCCCTTTGAAACCCCGAACGACGCAGCCGTTCTTATGCGGTTCTACGAACCTTGAGGACATATGAAGAAAAAAACCAACAAAAACGTTCATGTAACATTCAGACTTACCGAAGAAGAATATGCTCCGTTCGATAGGGCTATAAAAGAGCTTAATATTAGTAAGTCAGAATTTTTCAGGCTGCTTACTATTGGTAAAATAAACACATATGCATCTGATAAACGTAACATCCCAGAATACAAACGTTGTCTTTCTCAGTTGAGTTGGGCAGGAAACAACATAAATCAAATAGCGCACCGATTAAATTCAGATCATTTAAAAGGTATTATATCAGAATCGCTTTATAAAAAGGTTTTAAATGGACTAATCGGTATTCGTGATCGCCTTCAGGAGATAGCTAAATGATTGTCAGATACGGTGGTGGTAATGATGGTATCGTTGATTATCTGATAAATGGTCGCAAAGCAGAACGCCAGTACACGCGTGATGAACTTGATCATCGTATCGTTCTTGATGGTGATTTACAGACTACAGATAAGATTTTTGATTCTATTGAAAACAAAAGTCAGGAACGTTATTTGCACATTACTCTGTCTTTTCATGAAAGTCATGTGTCGAATGAAGTGTTAAAGGCTGTTGTTGATGATTATAAAAAATTATTGATGAATGCTTATCATCCTGATGAATACTCTTTTTATGCGGAAGCTCATTTGCCTAAAATTCGTCATATCCAGGATAATAGCACTGGGGAACTTGTTGAAAGAAAACCACATATTCATATTGTAATTCCTAAAGTAAATTTGATTACTGAAAAGTTCCTAAATCCAGTGGGAGATGTTACCAAAGGGCATACAATTGAACAGCTTGATGCTATACAGGAATTTATTAATAATAAATATAATCTTGATAGCCCTAAAGACTATCCGCGTAAAGATGCGGATTACGGAAAAATTATAAGTAGAGTTAAGGGGGATCTTTACAAAGAGCATCACTCTGAATTGAAAGGTGAGTTGCTTTCGCGTATAGAGAACGAGAAAATTGAAAATTACTCTGTATTCAAAGATATTGTTACAGAGTATGGTGAACTTCGTATAAGAAATGCTGGTAAAACCAATGAGTATCTGGCTGTAAAATTGCCTGGAGATAAAAAATACACAAACTTAAAAAGTCCTCTTTTTCGTCAGAATTACATTGAGAGAAGGACATTAACACTTGAGAAACCAACACACAAAGAGATAGAAAAGAGACTTAATACCTGGTTAAATAAAACAAGCCAAGAGATTAAGCATGTTTTTAACCAGGCGGAGAAAACAAGGGAACTTTACAAGACATTAAGCCCTTCACAACAAATTGATTTCCTGCAAGAGAGGATAAAAGAATATGACTCAAGAGAAAAACTTAACGAAAGAAATTCTCAGCAAACGTCAGGACGAGCGGGAGGTTACAAGTCGTGTCCTAAAAAGTTTGCCAGAATCCGTCAATCTGAAGCAACAGTCGGATTGTCACGTATGCCCCAACGCGGTATGGTTTACGGAATCAATGGATTCACAAGACCCGACTCTATCAGTGTATTGTCAGATATTTCGCAGCGTGATCTGGCAGAGCAATTACCGCAAAGAGAACATCCTGGTCAGGATGTGCGACGGGATTATGATAGACAATTCACAGAGTCAGGAATAAAAAGTCTTGAACGCTCTTCTTTTTTGTGTGAAACGATGTTTCAGACTCTGAATAAGGCGGCAGAGAAAAACGAAATTGCAACGATGGCAGAAATTCGCAGAAATATTGATCCTGTCAGGTTTTTGTCTTCTGCCGCCGAGCGTTTTAATATTATTCCAGCGCAGCATAAAATCAGAACAGCAAAGGACGGTTCCCCCCGGTTTTCTGTGGGGAATCGTAATATGAACGCATCTGATTTTCTGACAAAGCATATTAATCTTGCCTGGAAAGATGCGAAATCCTTTCTGCTTGAAGTTTATTCACAGCAGTTAGAAAACACGCCATATACGCGCTATCCAACCTACAGACGCCTTACGCATCATGAAGCCCGTGAGCGTCTTAACTCACTGAATTTATCGGAAAAAACATTACGAAATACTATCAGGTTTGAGCGTGGCAAGCTGTATAATGATCTGCGAGAGATGAGACGCGAGTTGAAGTTAATACCACGTGAACAGCGTGATATTGCCGTGGGTGTGATTGTTTACAAAAAACTAACCACACTTGAGCGTCTTTCTGAACTCGACACAGAGGGGCGACACATTATTCGTCAATATCATGCTGACTGGCATAAGGATAAAGATGAAATGAAAGCCCTTGAACGTCTCAAAAGCTATCTCAACTTCGATGAAATCAACGCCATTTCTGCTGACGAACCCGAACTTTCGCTTCAGAAAGCGGTGGATTCCCAGCGCCGCTTAGAAGAGGCGAAAAAGGTTAACACCAAACTAAAAGATCTTGTGATGGATAAGCAGGATTCCAGGATTGTTTATCGCGATCAGGAATCGGAAAAGCCTGTCTTTACCGACAAAGGGAACTTTGTCGTTGCGGGTAAAAATCCCTCAAAAGAAGAGATCGGAATAATGCTTGAGTATTCCAGGGAAAAGTTTGGTGGTGTACTCAAACTTACCGGCTCTGAAGATTTCAAAAAAATGTGCGCTGAAGTTGCCGCAGAGCAGGACATGAAGATTATTTTACGCCCGGAGCAGTATCAACAGATGATGCTGGAATTAAAAGCAGAACTTCAGGGTAATAAGTTTGAGCAGGTGGAAACACAGGAAAATAGCCAGGAGTCCGAATCCAGAATAGAGAAAGGTGATGCATTGAAGGAACAGGCCACCGAACAGGAACAGGCCACAGAGCAGGCACAGGTCGCAGAGCAGGCCACATCTTCATATGATCCTGGTGTTATTACCAGGGCAAATACCCTGGATTCACAGATGCTTAATAAAGGCACAAATGGTGAATTTGGCTATTTGAAATCTCTGGATAGCGATGAAAATGAGATTTGGGAAGTGCTGGGGCATGTACCTGGAGACAGCGATGATATCTTTAGTGTTGCCAGTTTTGATAATGAAAACGATGCAAAAGAATTTTGCAAAATTGTGAATGAGTTAGGTATTGACAGAACACAGGCTCTGATTCAGGAGCAGCTTACTACTCAACACGATCAGGCTACTGCGCAGGTGCATAATAAACAGGAAATTTATTGTATAAACTTTAGTCGCTTCCATGATTTGAATGAAGGTATCGTCTTTCATTCTAAAGATGCGGCTATTCAGTGTTATGAGGAAAGCAAATCTTCTGCAATAGAAAAATATGAAAGCAATTATTTAAATGGTGATGGTTTTGATACTGTTGTGCTTATGTCTAAAACTGTCTCAACCGATGAATTATCCTCTTATCCAGAGGGGGCATTAGTAACGTTTGATAGGCCATTTGAAGTAATTGCCAATTCATATGAAGAATACCATACTCCAGTGTATGCGGTTTCTTTCTCGAAGGATGAATTCAGTGAAGATATTAAGACTTTTGAGTCATTGCACGACGCAACTGAATACAAAAATAATATGCTTCAGGAGCACGGACTTAACCAGGATGATATCTTAATCACACCTGTAACAAGAGAAGAAATCGCCTTTAAAGGAATTAAGGACGCTGTTAATGACGCTAATATGGCAGTGATGGAACAGGCGGGGGATTCGTCCAGAGAATCACCAGAAGAGATACTCGCCAGTATTTCTGCTAACGAGCATATGATCTCCGGACTTGAAAACTTCCTGGTTAAAGACCGTTCTCAGTTCAGTTCCTGCAATGGGGATATCGTTGTGGAGGCGGAAATTACCAGGGGGGAAGGTGGTCTTTATCACCTTGCGGTCGCTGGTAAGCATGGCTTAGAGCGTGGTGATGCAGTTGCCAGAGTGGATGTTACGGAGCAGCAATTTGCCGCGATCACTGGAAAAACACCTTCTGAAGTTTTAACGGGGGACCAAACATCGGCTCGTGTTCCGGTAATTACAGGTATCCATTTCAGTACAAGGGCTATTGAAAATGTGAATAAACTGGAACAACAGAAGGATTATGTCTATTTCTCAACACATGAAGGCCTGAATGCTGAAATAAAAGATTTCAGCTCTCTCAAGGATGCTATTGAGTGGGGCCGGGTTGAATGCGAGCTACATGATCTCAATAAGCGCGATACTGTCATTTATCGCGTCGAGTCTGAACATATTTCTCAGGGGATTGACGCTGTAATGAAAAATGCTGAACGCGTGGAGCGTCATGAAATTGAGAAAGCACAGGGACGGGATTGCACACCGGAAGACGGCAAGATTCTTGAGGAAATTGATCGCTTTGAGGACAAGTTCAGGGGGGAAGGACTGAAGTTCGAAAGGGAGAAGGCCGAATCCGATTTGCTTAATCACGGATTCACTCGTGAAATGGCAGAAGATGCTCTTGGAAAACAATTTGTCCAGGCCAGAGAAGATCATCAGGAATCGCAGCAGCAGCGTGACGATTCACAGGACATGCACTAATTAAGAAAAAAGCCCGGTTTTCGGGCTTTTTAAGAAAAAAAGTCAACCCCAAACAGAAATAACAGCTACAAAAAAGGACAGTAATAATGCAATAAAAGTAATGTTGAGCCATATGTTGGACGAGTCTTTTAAGACTAATGAGGCTGTTAATGCCATTGTAATGAAACTAATGATAATAATTGCTGCAAATAAATATTGTACAATGTTTTTTATTGTACTTGGTTGCTCCCCAATTCTTTCTCTGTAATTTGCATCAACATTAGATAGCCATTGAAGTAATAGAGCAATAAAACAGCCTACTCCGCAAACAGAGAATTGCACAGACGTCGGGTTTGAATCAAACAACGAGATCGCTAAGTTATATAAGTATACCGCGCCTGAAATCACCCCGACAACTAAAATAGAGATGAGTATAATCCGAAGAACTAATGTATTGCTTTCCTTTAAGGAATATATTAAAGCCGTTTTTTCGTATTCTTTCATGATTTAATCCGGTCTATAAGTATAAGAACCAACAAAACTTTCTCAACCTCAACGTTAACATCAAGACACCTCACTTCATAAATGATCGCCTCAGTATGTCAAACAGAAAAAGGCAAAAAGCACTGGCGGACAGACACGGTAGTGTTTCAAATGGATTTTTTGACAAAATGCCGTAGCCAGCGAAAAAAAGACTAAACAGAAGGGGGATACAAAGAACAAACAATTTGAATATCTTCATAGGTCTTTATCCTTCTTTCATCATGGCTAGTTCCGTAATCCTGTTTTCTGGACGGTACTTTTCAGTCAGATAGAATGATTTATTGTCAGGGAATACCCATTCATCTTTATCAACGCCGAATAAACCACCTTGTTGAGCATCCAGTGCCTTTAATTTGCATGTTTTGGGTATTGATTCATGTAGTTCCTGCCTTTTCTCTGTTTCCTGAAGTATTTCCTGTGGTGGCATGATAATTGCAAGGGGAATCATCAGAGCATGTAACATACTTACGAATAAAAGCCATCGACATACTTGATCCTCGATATCATTGGTGATGCTATATGCTATCCCTGCATTGAAAAAAAAGAATATCATATAGACACAAATATATTGTGGCTGAATGACAATTAACTTTATCAGGTAGTAGAAGAAATTGTAGGTATCGTAGAGGAAAAACATTCATACCACCTATAACACTATTAAGATAGCCTGCCAGATATCCATTTCAGACAGGCTATATACAGGGTTCAATTCATTCTATGAAAGGTGTATAGGGATTGCTAATGTTTGTGTCGATCAAAAATCTAATATTAATAGATGAGAACTAATATACATATTTCCAGACGGATGGGGGGATTTTATCGTAGAGTTTATTCATTGTGAGTTCCGCAAGCCTGTGATCGGCGGCGGCATTAAACGACTCAAGCTCAGAAGGGGGGAGGCAGTTTTGGTTTTTTTCAATAATCTTTTCAAGTGTGTCGAGTGTTGAGCAACGTCTTAACTGAAAGAGCCAGTCTTGTTTTGTTTTCATTGTACAATTCCTGAAGAACATCCTTGCCCTATAATAGCTACAACGATGTTTGATTTCTACTGCTGGATTTATTTCTTACTTTTTTGTGTAAACTCAAATCCCAGTTTCCCGGTTGCTTTGTCAACCAGTTTTACTTTTGCTGAAAATTCTTTGTTTGTTTTTTGACTAATGAAACCTTTCAATTCACTTGTAACTCCTTTTGTTATTAACGTTTCAATTTGTTTATCGGTTAATGATTTGCCGCAGAAATCTTTCCATATCTTAAATTCACATCCTGTACAGAAATAACCTTTTGGTCTGATTACAATCTGTTTACCACAGGAAGGACAAGGAGAGGACAGGCGTTGTGACTGACCAGACGGCGCGCTGGGGGAAACTTTTATTTCAGCACTGTTCGCATTACTGATCATCGGTATCAGATCATTGTACAGTTCGTCAACGAACTGTTCGATGGTCATTTCTCCGTTTTCAATGAGTGTCTGTTTTTCCGCCCATAATGCCGTCATATCTGGATTAACAGCTATATCCGGCAGAGCATCAATAAGCGCATACCCGGTATCTGTCGGAATAAGTTTTCCTTTTTCCAGGGTGATATAGTTCCGTTTTTTCAGTGTTTCCAATATGGAAGCCCGCGTAGCTGGCGTACCAATACCGCCATGTTCGTCTTTTTTATCCCGATCTTTATCCTTCAGTAACTTTTTAATCACTGGATCAGTGACAAAATCTGCGACACGAACAAGCGCGGCAAGTAAAGTGGCTTCGGTGAATAATGGCGGTGGCGTTGTTTTCTTCTCATTCACAACCACTTCTTTTGTCGTCACTGTTTCTCCTGTGCGAATTTTACAGAGAAGATCAAAAGCGGAATCATCATTTTCGACTTCTGCTTCATCGTCCCCGGCATTTTCCACACCAAGAAACGCTTCAAATCCGCTGTCTGTAGTTTTCCTGGCACGGGCATAAAACGACTCATCACCACACTGAATGGCGACGGATACTTCCTGATATGCCTTTTCAGGCATGAACTGGACAAGATAGTGTTGTGCAATTGCCAGGTAAACGTTGCGTTCGTCGGTGCTCAGTGCGTTTACGTCCGGTACGCTAACGGTTGGGATGATGGCTGTATGCGCTGTTACTTTTGCGCTGTTAAATGCCTTGCTTTTACGTGTCGTATCAATATCCATTGGCTGATCAAACACCGACTTCAGGGCATCGATTATTTGTGGTGCTTCACTGAATTGTTCGTCTGAAAGATATGAACAATCTGAACGGTTGTAAGTAATTGCTTTGTATTTTTCGCGTAGCTGCTGTGTGATATCCAGCGTTTTTTGAGCAGTCATTTTGAATTTTTTGTTCATGTACTGCTGAAGTCGGACCAGGTTAAAGGGCAATGGTGCAGCCGTTTTTTTATCGTCTGTTGCTGCTGCTTCAACTGTGGCTGGTTTTCCTGCAAGGGATGTTGCTGTTCCATTCGCCCAGGTTTTATCAAGCAATTTGCGGTCTGTCAGCGGTGCGAACTCACCAGGTTTCCAGTTCGCCCTGATAACATCAGCGCCGCGTTGAAAATGTCCGGTCATGGTGTAGTAGAAGCTGGATTTATGATTTTTATTGGCACGGGTGCGATTTACAATCAGGCCAAGCACGGGTGTCTGGACCCGTCCGACAGACAAAACACCTTTATAGCCTTTAGTTTTTGCCGGGATTGTGTAAGCACGCGTCATGGATAAACCGTATATCGCGTCGGCTACAGAACGCGCCAGAGCCTTGAGATAGAGTCCTCTGAAGTCACGGTTATTTTTGGGATTTGCCAGCGCCTTTTTCACTGCCGGAAGGGTGTTGTCGTTGATCAGAACGCGCTTAACGGGTTTTGTGTTGCCTGCATATTCCAGGACCTCATCGACAAGTAGCTGTCCTTCGTCATCAGGATCGCCAGCATGAATAATTTCGGTCACATCAGCACGCCTGATAAGCTCAATAATCGTTTTAACCTGTTTTTCGGCGCTTTCTACAGGCTGGTATTTTACGGGATAAAGACGCAAAGGGAGTGTTTCAATCTTCCACTCTTTGTATTCAGGATTATAGTTTTCGGGGGGCTGTGATTCGATAATATGACCAAAACAGTTAGTCACAATAGTATTATCACTTTCAAACCAGCCATCATGACGGGTAAAATTGCCACCAAGCGCCTTAACAATATCATTCGCTACTGCGGGTTTTTCTGCGATAAAAAGTTTCATTTTGTTATCCTTTACATTGAATTAATCTTTTGGCACAACGGATAGCACGTTCTTCTGATACTGCCTGTTGCCAGTTATCTTCACTTACTGGATGTCTGAATCTGCGTTCACAGCCATTAAAAGCAAAAATCCCCTCACGGTTAAGTATATTAGTTGCAATATCCTGGTCTTTAATTCTCAAAAAGGCTGTTACGGCAAAACCAGAATACGAAGAAATTTTTGAAATGATGCATTCATCAGCTTTTATTAACGCGGCAAAAGGAACTATCTTTTGATGACCACACGAAATCATAGGGAGTGTGTGAATATCATAATAAGCTATTGAATGACAATCCATGCGGGTATCATCAATAGCTGCCAGCCAGAATCCTGTCTGGTCTTTTATTTTTCTGCTAATATCTGAATCTGAAACCCCAGGATTTAATAAATATCCACCATAACAGACATGGAAGGGGTGAGTAGATTCATCAATATCAGGAAGTTCTTTTACCGGATTTTCTTTCCAGTCCTTCAGAACACCGAATTCAAGAGCATCCAGCAAAAACTTTCGTTCAAATCCATCAAACAATGCATATTGCATGTAAAACCTCTCAAAGAAGCTCTGATTTGTTGACCTCATGGTGAAACAGTTCACCATTGCGTAAGACAAACAGGTAAGAAAACTTTCTTTCCTTATCTTTCAGCCAGTTTTTATATTCAGAAAGGATAAGCGCCCAATCATCGGCGCTGTAATGAGATTCGATGACTCATTATCCTTTTAGTGATGAGTTGATTATTTTTAAAATATGCCTGCCTTTAATTAGCATGTTTCTGGAAACAGCCTGATTACGAATACCTCTCATCTGGTCAAACTGATAGGTTAAATCATGTTCTTTTCGTGAAAGTCCAAGAGTGGCTCTTTCATTATCCATCAGGACTGAAATTGCAATATATTCTCCAGATGCACACCAGTCTGCATAACTGGCAACGCAATGTTCCATCTCCTGACCTTCCTGACACAGAGCATCAAATGTAATTAATTCATTTACACAGTTATCAATTTTCTGCCAGTTTATCCCGGTTCCTTTCCATTTTTGGGTTGCGGGAATAACGTTATTCTTCACTTGCCGCGTCCATTCATCAGATAGTCTCCAGAAAGAAGGCCACTCCTGGTTTTTATGAATTAACCGTTCTTCTGCTAACAACCAGTCAATTGCATGACACAACTGATTCGTTTCCATTTCCCAGCGTGATGTTTGCCTGGATTCAGTATTACGGTCATAAAAGCCAATGTTTTTAAATAAATCACGATGATATTCAAGCCATTTTGAGCATATACGATAAATATCATTTTCTTTTTCTGGGTAAGCTCGAATGCTAATATAATCGATAATCCAGTAAATTGCTCTTACAGGATAGTTCTTGATAAGTGGATGGCGTAATAATCTGACTGTTAATCTGAATGATGCATTATCATGGTTATAAATTAAAGCATATACTAATGATAAACTAACATGTCGTAAACTTCTGAACTCACCATAACTAAGCTCATAGGGAAAACAAAGTCTTTCATATAACTCTTTTGTCTTTCCTGATAGCATAAACTGACCCTTTTTATGTTGTTGTCTTAGAAGACCAACCATAGGCCACAATCCGCAAAAATCTATATCATCCAGAATATGGATTCGCTTTGAAAAATCCAGATAGTCCTCAAATAATGACTGACGAATTGAATTGTAAGCTATCGAACAATGTGAAGCTCTGGCATATTGTGCGAATATCTTTTTATCTACCATTATCCATATGGCTTTGCACAATGCTTTTGATGCATTAAACTTATTGTCCACTCCTATAATTTTTAATA
>SKEE01000419.1_pt1 | contig 49732 bp, 49 predicted proteins | sample 4826661 | NCBI WGS metagenome assembly SKEE01 (sample SAMN11008817, study PRJNA524170) | human gut metagenome | biome: Human fecal sample; material: Feces; isolation source: fecal sample from pouch patient p20 | host: Homo sapiens | place: Israel: Tel-Aviv | collected 2016-11-14
ACCGGACGCGGCCATCACCATGCATCCGTATTGGGACGCCCACAAGGAGTTCATGAATCTGCCCGAAGACGTGCAGACCGCCTTCGCCATCCGCATGCTGTTCACCCACCGCCCCGTCGACCGCTACGGCGCCGACATGTTCCTGCATTACCACCGTGGATTCACCGTCAACTTCATTGGAGAAGGCGCCAACAAATACTAATCGATTCAACTACTGATTACTTCAGCTCAAGCCGGCAGCAGCAAGGGCGCCGTCCGCCGGCTTTCCGAACTCCCTGAAATCCCAAGCAACCCCGTAGCGCATTTGATTGGCGATACCTTGGATCCGCACCGTTTTGAATACTCAGCTGTGCCGACTACACGCGTCCCCTTGTTGCCGGAGAGACATGGTTATATGGCTCAATTCTCGTTTGCGCCGGTCGCCGATTCTGGCGACGGTGCTGGGCTATTGGCAATGAGCAAATGCAAATTCGATCCCCTGTGCAGGGAGGCAGTTCCGCTGCCTATGCGTTGCCAGGTTTCCCGGTAGTCCCCGTCAATTGCCACGTTTGTGTTTGCAATGAATTTCTTGAATTCGTCGATGTGCGTCGCGTATCGGCGACGGAATTGTTGAGCCAGTTGCACCTTCTTATTATCCGAGAGTTCTTCAGATACGTTGTGTAGCGCATGTTCCATGTTTCGAGAGAAGAAATACACGGAGTACGGTATGCCGGTTCCTTGATATGTGATTGTGGAGATACCAGCGAGTTCCCTCATCGCACGTTTTTTTCGAGCGTTACGTTCACGCAGCACATCGACATTCCCAGCGCAGATCCCATCTTCGCCATAATGGATTTCACCGTCGTCCGATCCCCTCACGCATTCATCCGGGATGAAGGCACCGTCGGTGTCTCCGATCTGAACAATCCGAGCGATATCCTTCCAACGGTATCCGTTGAGTTTCAGGGATTGGAGTACGAGGCCACGAACACGCTCTCTAGGATTCGATCTGCGTTCGGTCGTGATATCACCATGCACGATCTCGAATTTGATCTGGCTAGTTGAGAAGATACGGCTGAGAATCTGGGCGAGGGCTGTTTCCTCGGTGGGGCCTTCCACGATGAATATCATCACCTGTTTGGCAGTCGCCATAGCTCAGCCCTCCTCAGGGAACCCGGCATCGTAGAAGGCGCCGTCGATGTCGAAGGAATTCGTCGGCTCATATACGGTTTCCGGTTGCCCACCAAGATTGATTGCGCGTAGATACTGATTACGGAGATTATTTTTTTCTCTGCTTCCGCGGAATTTGATGTATCGATTATCTGGATTCGTCGTCGTGAAATAAAGCGAACCTTTGTCCAGAATCTCCAATGGACGAAGATTATGCGCGGTAAAAATCAGCTGACCGCGCCCATGCTCTTTCAGCACCTGCAGAAGTTCTCCTAGCAGGAACTCGAAAATGCCTGAATCAAGCTCATCCACGGCAACGCAAGCACTTGGCTTCGCATAGACGTCAATCAGCAGCATCAAAATAGATACAAGTTTTTTGATTCCCTCGGATTCGCATCGCAACGGCAATGCGATTCCGTCGCGCACGCATGTGATTTGCACACGTTCGACAGGCTTGCCATCATCTCCCAGGCTCTGACCGAACCTATGCAGGCTTAAGGAGAGTCCCGGGACCAGCGCCGTCAGAACAGGGTTCATCTTCTTCAGCGTGCTGTTCAGTGCATCGAGTTGTCTTGGCTTCAGATCATTGGCTTCCAGCAGGTTCACATCGAACGAAGCATCGGCAAAAACCCCGTATTCGCCTTCATGAGTTGACATCTTCAGATGATTCATTATCGAAATCGCGTATCGGGTGGTATCAACGATTGCGAAGTCGGATATTGCAAATATCTTTATGGATGCAATCAATTCGCAAAGCTGACCGATGTTGTCCGTCTTTCCCCGTGTCGCATCGCCACCGGACGCATCGTCTTGTTGGCAAACTTTCGAAAGCAACCTAAAGAAATCATTGGAGAAGATCAGCGAACTATGGTTCTTAAGGGCGAGACGTTGCTCCACGACCAGTTCGGTTCGGATTTTCTCATTCGTTGCGAATATGTTTTTCCAAGCTGTTTTGGGCCTGATCTCGTAATCCCACGAATCATCTCCTCCGTTATATGCCATCAAGGTGCGCCTTGACTCCTTGCCACTAAATTTCTTGATGGTAATTTCCTCAGCTGTGATTACAGGCCCCTTATCGGTTTCCGCAATACGCGAACCTGCTTCAGCAATAGCAACGGTATAGGAGAATTCATACACTGCGGACTGAGAATCCTCATCAAATTTAACGCCCTTAACGCATATCCTTGCATCTTCGGCTTTCTCATCGCCGAACTTCTTGGAAACACAATCGGCGGCAGATTGCGAAATGTCACCTCCATAGAAAATATTCTTCAGCACAGCGAGCGCCTGAATCACCGAGGTTTTGCCGGAACCGTTCTGCCCGTAGATTCCAATAATGTCCGAACCGGGAAGGGAACGCTTTGTGCTCCATGAGGAAAGGACAATATTGCCTTTCCTTATGTTCTTAAAGTTCCTAAGCTCAAGTGACGTAAGGCGAACAAGCGACGTAAGGCGAATCATGGCTCTCCTTCCTTTCTTACATATTATTACACGCTAACAATGGAAATTATAAGATTATTCGTAAATCAGTTACGTTTTTAAGAAAAAATTAGATTGTTCTCTTCATTTCAGAGGCCTGAACACACCTTCCGCCTTGTCTTCCGATCGGCAAGGATCTATGGTGGTCATAGGCTGTCGCGCTATCAGAAAGCTAGGGCATGGCACAGTCCAAATACCTTGCGAAAAATGTTGGGCACATTCCGTAAGTTGAGTAGCATTCATTCCACTCCCGGTTTTCTGCCGTGATGGTACGGTACACGAGAAACTCAGCAGATCTCAATCCTCGAGACTCTTTTCAGGCTTTATGGGGCTTGAATTTTCAGAGCAAGTGCAACGTCTGCGAATGGTGGACCTCGTAGGGTGTCCTGAAGCCATGGCGCTTGCGCGGCCTGTGGTTGATCGCATCATACACCTCACGGACCCGTTCGTCGCCGGCCGCGTCGAAGTCGGTGCCCTTGGGGAAGTACTCGCGGACCAGGCCGTTGGTGTTCTCGTTGGTGCCGCGCTGCCAGGGATGGTGCGGCAGCGCGAAGTAGAAGACCACGCCGGTCGCCTCCTCGACTCTCGCGAAGTCGGCGAACTCCTTGCCACGGTCCAACGTCGCCGTGCGGCTCTCGGGACGCCCCGCCAGCGCGGCCGCCTCCACGTCGGCGACGTCGCGCTTGGTGTGGGTGGCGGCGCGGCCGCCGATGAGCAGGCTGCTCATGCGGTCCACGAGCGTGACCAGGCACGCGCCGGACCCCCTGCCGACCACGGTGTCGCCCTCCCAGTCGTCCAGGCGCGCGCGCAGCTCGACCTCGGCCGGACGTTCCGATATGGGCCTGGTCCCGGGGATCCTGCCGCATCTCTCCTCGGGCCCGCCCCTCCGGTGCCGCCGCTTGACCATGTGGCGCAGGCGCGCCCTGATGCCCCGTTTGGCGCGCTCCAGCTCGGGCGGGTCGAGCCTGCCGTCGTTGACGGCCCGGTAGATGGTCGACACGGACACCGACAGGTCCGGACGTTCGACCCCGATCCTGCCGGAGATCTGCTCGGGCGACCAGCGCTCCCGCACGCTCAGCCGCGTGACGAGCCCGGCGAGCCCCGCGTCGTCGAGGATCCTGGGACGCACGCAGGAGAGCCTGCGCGCCTCGTAGGAGCGTTGCGCGGTCGATGCCCGGTAGCAGCCGTCCCGCGCCGACCCGGAACGAGTTCCTGCGCATCTCCCTGCTGATGGTCGACCGGTCCCTGCCCGTCGCCCTTGCGATGTCGGCCTAGCTCCTGCCCTCGTGCCGCATCAGCATGATCTCCTCGCGCTCCGCCAGTGCAGGATGTGCGTACCGGCCCATGCGTCCTCCGATGTCTGGTTGTCTGTCGCAAGCACCATCGTATCGGTGACCCATGGGCCCTTGCCGTTTCCGGCCGTTGCACTTGAAATGAAAATTCATGTATCAAAATGGCGAAGTTACTCGGATACTTTGCGGGACAGCACACCCATTCCCAGCTGTTCTAATTTCAAAAGATTTTGACCCAGCATGGCTTTCGTATACTACTGCCCCAATTGGGCCGGTCTTCCTTCCAGATTGTGATTCTGCATTACCAGCGGTTGAATCAAAGTCGGATCTCTTCGGCCCCTATGGAACTATGCCTCCTGATAAATGCAACGCAACATGGACAAAGATCCTTTCAGCAAAGAAACAAAGAGCCAAAGCACCTGAATCCGCCGAGGAGCGCACTGAAATGGTTCTACCATGTATCGAGCGCATGGAACATGACGCAGGCATAACTCCAAGTCGTTTCGACTTACTGCAGGACAGCAACCTCGCTGTCTAAGCGAGATTATGCATAGCACTGATGATGTCTGCACAACATAGACAGGTGGGTTTTCTGTGCAGTGGGAACGACATCCTTGCAGGAAATGTTGCGAATGCACAATCCGTCCGAATGCAACTCGCACCAGTCGCGCTCATAAGTCGTGCTTCCCAGGTCATACTCACCAGAGTCAAAGAAATATTCCTACCGCAGCAGGTACATTCCTAAATAACCGAATTATCGGCGACACAGAGCATCCAGCGGGTTTCCTCATGTGGCATACAAGGAAACCTGCTGCCGAAACACATTGAACAGACAATGCGTTCACTTAATCATTTGATTTTCCTCCAAGTATCTCTCTGAAATTCTCATATGCTGTATCATCCTTCAATATTTCAACCAACTCCGGTGTTAAGACTTTCTCGAACATACTTACAGAGTCAGGTTCCTCTACCTTTGAAAGAAGGAAATTCTTGAGCATAAGAGTCAGAGGTTCTCCTATGGCAGTCTTATAGTTGAAACCAATTAGCTGCATAGTTTTAAGGGTATCCACACTAATCAGTTCCATAAACTGCTCATATACTTTGGTTTGTTCTTTCACTGCCTCAACAGCAGCTTCTCCTGCCCTTTCGGCGCCAGCAATTTGAATATCCGTCATAATCTTCAAAATATTTGCAACCGTATTATGAAGATGCTGAATATCTTCATCGCTGATAACGACCTTCTCTAGCTCCGACTTATACGCCTGTGCAATCCTAACGGCCTCTTCTCGCTCGCTAAGAAGCTCATTGACTATCTCGTCATATGTATTGCGTATTTTCTCAGCATTCTTCTCATCTTTTATTGCTCGAATCTTAGCTGACACGGCAGTGGCCGTACCTTTAACAGCCATTTGCGCCAGATTCGCACCAAGAGCAACCAGCTCAGTCGTATATACATCAGTCATCTGTGCTCCTCTCAACAGACCCTACAGAAACATCCTTGGCTCTGACAAGACGCATCAGCGTAATGTCTTGCAACCTAAGTCTATCGGATAGCGACAAGCCAATCCTCACAATTCATCACCCCAGCTTCTGCTTTAGCTTGCCGAACAGGTGGCGGCGCTCGTCTGCGTTCAATACCAAGAGGGCATTCACGGACAAGGCAATCACGCCCTGCTGAGGAGAGAATCAGACCAAGCCATGACCCGCCTGGGAGCAGCGGCTTGATTAAAGCCGAAGATGGACCAACAACAGGGAGGAAGAGCTACCATGGCCCTCATCCGGGCGGGAGAGAAGAACCAGTACCACTTGAGCCTCAGATATCTGGCATCGCGGGCAGGGCAAACGATATGCCCCGCACCGGGTTTGACCGCCGCGCTGACGCCGTCCACCGTGCACAGACCGTAATCCGTGAAGTTCGCGACAAGCATGGTTGAGCAGAGTGAGAAACGACAGACACTACCCCACTGATGGGATTACCCCAATCGAGCGCCGCTTCACCTTGCTCACCGAGTGAGCACGCTGCGCAGAATCCGCGTCCCGCTGGTGAACACGCACCTGAGAATCGGCAGCACCAAGAGAATCTGCGACAAACCACACGATAGATCTCAAACTTCTGGGGGCAGACAAACACTCAGTCGCCGTGAACAGGTGCCAGAGCGCCCAAAACACCCACGGGAAGGGACAACTCGAAATAGTCATAGAGGTGCTCATCAATTTGAAAGAGCTTGCCTTTGGCGTCCCGAGCCCACGAAAGCCCTTTAGAGTCAGTAAAACCTAAAGAAGCATTGAACTTCGCGCACATTCCAGGTGTCGGCTTGGATACTTCGACCTAGTATTTTCCTGGCAGCAACGTACCAATAGGAACGGCATCGTCACCAGTAATTAGCTCTGGGGCACCACCTTGAATGGCTCCCATGGAAATTATAGCGTTGTACACCGGTTGAAAACTGCCATTACACACGGTGACGACTATTTTCCTCTCCGCCTCATTCTCCAGATAGCCGTCACCGTCCGGTGTCGCCCAGGCTGAGACAAGCACCGCCTGAGCACGTTCCTCTTCTTTCCGATCCTTCTCTCGTGAATAATCGAAAGAACCCTGGTCTATTCTATTCGCTCTGTTAGCGACACCAATAGATCTGCAGGAGACAACAATTCCCACTACCGCTATGACAGTTGCAATAATCGTCGACACAGCATTGACCGCATTCCCGTACTGATTCAGCCATTCAGCCACACGTTCTATCGCAGTCATGAAGATAACGTCTGAAGTCTTGCGCATTTTCGGATTCCGGCCTTGATGGAAAAGGACATGGGCCGTGCCGGGTACGATTTTCAGTCGCCAGACAATGAAAAACCGCGATTGGAAGGAGGCGCGAGGCCATGTCCAGGGAAATATACAGTTCGACCAGGCCATGTTCGAGAGCAAGCTCGACGCCATGGTGCGCGAGAAGGTCGAGCGGATCGTCAACGCGATGCCCGACGCTTCAGACGGACGAGATCGCCAACGCCGCGAGATACGAGCGTTCCGGCGGACGGAAGGCGTACCGGGCCGGCTACTACGAGCGGAGCCTGACCGCCAAGGCCGGCAGGCTTGGGCTCAAGGTGCCGAAATTGAAGGGCGCCCTGTTCGAGTCCGCGGTCATCGAACGCTGCCGCAGACGCGAGGAAAGCGTAGAGGAGGCGCTGATCGACATGTACCTGGCCGGCGTGTCCACCAGGCAGGTCGACGACACCGGCCAGTTGCTGTGGGGCGACCGCATGCCGTCCCCAGACATTGAGCGACAAGCTCAAGCGCGTGTACGCCGAGATCGACGAATGGCGCACGGGGCCGTTGGAGGGCGAGTACCCATACGTGTTCGTGGGCGGCGTGTGGCACAAGCGCTCCTGGGGCGGAAGCGTGGAGAACGTCGGCATCCTGGTCGCCATCGGCGTCAGCAAGGATGGTCACCGCGAGGCCGTCGGCGTCGCCGAGGGCATGGGGGAGGATTCCGCCAGCTGGGAACGGTTCTTTCGCGGCATGATCGAACGCGGCCTGAAGGGCGTCCGGCTCGTGGTCGGCGACCGGTGCGCGGGACTGGTCTCCACGGTGGACTCGATGCTGCCGAAGGCGAGGGACCAGCGGTGCATGGTGCACTTCTTGCGCAACGTGCTCTCCAAGGTGCCGCCCAGCCACCGCGAATGGGCGTCGGCGGCCCTGAAGGCCGTGTTCGCCATGGAATCACGCGAGTCCACGTTGGACAAGGCCGAGACCGTCGCGTCCGATATGAAGGCCAGGAGGCTGAAGGCGGCCGCCGACTGCCTGCGCGAGGACATCCAAGAGACGACCACCTACCTGCTGCCGGAGTTCCCGGACGGGCACCGCAGGCGCATCCGCACGAACGACATGATCGAACGGCTCAACCGCGAGATCAGGCGGCGCACGCGCGTCGTGGGAAGCTTCCCCGGCGGGAACAGCGCGCTCATGCTCGTCTGCGCGCATATCAGGTACGCCGCCGCGAACGGATGGTCCAACCGGCGTTACCTCGACATGTCCCAGCTCGATGGCAGTCTCGTGGAAGCGAACTGATCATCGTGCCATGGACGTCCACGACCAAAAGTACGCAACCTTTCGGGCACGCCAACGCGGTCCTCAGGGGTCCAGGAAGTGTCATCTAGAATGTGAAAACCCGCGCAAGGGGCTTCAGGGACATGGGCTATTCCAGCACGATGATCTATCTGACCTGCGGCAAACACGACCTACGAACCATCGTACCTGACAGAATTCACCCACACCAAACAGCGAAAGGCTAGATTATTGCTGTAAAAAGTTGTGTCTCCGACTGCTGTGACAGCCGGAGACACAACCCAAGGAATTGCATATCTAGCCGACTAGACTCTACATAGGATGCCCGTCACCCGTCAGTTTTCTTCGGTAAATGGCTCGTAGGTTTGTCGGGAGATAAAATTGAAATAGTGTACTTTGTCCCACTCACGCGGATTTCCGAATTCCAGCATGCGTACGTTGCGATTATCGTAGGTATGCGCATAAAGGACACGGTTCCTGATGTCGTATGCTGCAGTGTATTGAGTCCATGGGACTAGCACCTGTCCGTTTTCCACAGGGCGCAGAACTCCCTTTGGATTATTGACGGTAGTCAGCAGCTGGAACACCTCGTTGATGGCGGAATCATCATCGACAGGAAGGGACATGAGCTTGGCATATGCCGCCCGCAGAAAGCGTGTTTCCGGCTTATAGTCAGAAGGTATTCCCATCAGTCCGCTCGTCCATTCATCGAGTTCGATAGACTCGATTGGCTCATTAATGTCGTATGAATAGTGACGATGAGTTGAACGCTCCAGATGCATCTTAAGATTGGTGACATGCCAATCAAAGGTGGGAGCATTGGCGAAGACGCCGACCTTGTTCTCGTAAATTGCGAAACCGTTGGTGGCGGACGGTTCAACCACGATAGAGCGTCCTGATTCGTCTTGGAATACGCTGTGCTGTGGAACGGATCGTCCCATCATCGGGCCTGGCGCATCCACGATTCCAACTTCGTTATTCAGCCGCTGCTTGACCTCGTCCAGTGAACAATAATGCGTAAGAATCCAAGTAACAAGCTCTTCTCCTCGCAATGGCACCTTGCCCTGGGCTTGTATCTCCTCATCGGAAGCGTAGCGGTACCAATGGTCGAAGTAGAATGATCCCCCACATATGCCTTGTTCGTTAATGCCGTCAAGAATCACTGGATGGGCATGGACGTCTGTCGCCCAGGCGATTCCCATAGTGGCGATCTCTGTCGTGAAGGGGGTATACGTGGATTCGATCTTCGTCCCTGCCGGGATTTTCATTCCAGCATATTCAAAATGCTGCTCGAAGTCCTGGGTGCGACCCCAATAAGGGTTTCCCTGATTGCTTATTATCTCTATTCCCGTGCACATGATAAACCTTTCGATTGAAGTGAAGTGCATCCTGCAGCCGCGATGGAGTTACATTCCAGCGTCGCGGACCATTGGGCGTTCCTACGCAATGGACTGTGACGCCGCCGCATCGGATTCGTTTTTAGCCGATGGGATCGCAGCAATGACCGCACCCACCAATGCGACGAATGCGCCAAGCACCGTTACCAGATAGACTTGCGCGCCAAGAGCCGGAACCAGCCAATCGATAAGCACAGAACCAATTAGCTGACCTGCTGTTGAGGCCAGTCCTAGAAGCAATAGGCCAAGTCCACGCACCAGCAGGCCCATCAGGGCGATGGACAGCAAACCAAGCGGGCCACCGAGATACATCCACCAAGTATGTGGAAGATGGAAAGAAGTGGCGCCGATAAGCACACGTATAAGCAGCGCTAGGGCGAGAACCGTGAAACCGACGATGAAGTTCCATGTAATCGAGACGAGCATCGACCCTGTCTCTCGGGCTACCGCAGAATTACCGGCTGGCTGCCAGCCTGCCAGCAGTCCAGCTAGGAACGGTAGGATGGCAAGACCGATTACCGAAGGAGCCTGCCAGTTAGGCAGTACCACAAGTACCGTCGCCGCGACAGCAAGAATAGCACCCAGCACTCGAGGGACGTTAAAAGGTTGTTTTATCTCCACGCCAATGCCGAATCTATCGCACAGAAGTCCGGAAATGACCATACCGGAAATCAATGTGGTCTGGAAAGTGGCAACACCAAGTACCGAGGCCGACGCACCTTCGGAGAATACCACCATGGCACCGCATAAACCAGCCAACCAGCTCCACCACGGAATCCTGCCGGCCCGTATCCGCGACGGGATTGAAACGAACTGCTGCCTTGTGCTCTTTCTGGATAGGATGATGACTGCCATGACGACCAGGCCGGATCCGAACGACACCACTGCGGATGCATTACCGTCTCCCAATTCCTTACCAACCTGACCGTTCACCGCCGATTGCATCGGCGAGAGCATACCAGCAAGAACGGTAGCGATGAATAGCAGCGGAATTACATATTTCTTTGCAACTTTCATTGTATTTCTTTTCCTTTATCAATAGATCTAGAACAGTCGTATCCCTGCCTACGTCAAGTGAATTTCGGCAGAGCATCTACGATTGGAGGAACGACCGAAAGCGGGTCTTGTATCAGTTGTTTTCGCCGGCTAGCCAGCGTGTGAGATTACCGAACAGTTGACTGTAGCCATTCCAGTTCATGAATTCCTCTGATGCCCAATGGGGTGAGATATCTGATGCGTATGCCGCGCTGCGTCCCATGCCGTATTGGCCGATCACTAGCAGTGGGTCGCTGTTAACTTGCATTAGTACAGACGCATTAGATTTGGGAGCCATTTGCTGATAGCCGAGTATCGGCGGGGTCCGTCTATCTGTCATGTAATTCTCTAGATCTCCAATGGCGGGATGATTTTGCAGGATTTCCGCACAGACCCCCTGCGGCATTTCCACCCGATCGTCATAGGGTTTGATATCAACGGGAAGGGCCCTCTCAACGGCCGTCCCATGATAATGGGCTTTCCCTTCGAAACCACCAAAAGAGAGATATCCCCCAGCCATCATGAGCCCATGTCCTTCTTTTACCCATTCGGCAAGGATGTCCAATCTATTGGCGGCACAACGACCGTCATAGAACACTGATGCGGGAAGCAAAAGTGAGTTGGCTCCAATGTCTGAAAGAATCACGACGTCATATTCATTGAGCTCGTCTCTGGACCACGGAAAGCGTTCCGGAACATCATGCGCAAGCAGATGTGTCACATGGTGCCCCATATCGGTAAGGGACTCGAGGAACTTCTCGCATCCGATCTCAAGCTTTGTATTTGAGAAGGAATCGAAACCCTTATACTCCACGGTCGTGGAAATCCACGACTCGCCAGCCAATAATACGTTAGCCATATATATAACTCCTTTGTTTGGCAGTGGCGTCTTCGGTGCAACCACTAACTACACAATAACACTTTTACAATTGTTGCGCAAATTTTGCGTTGTATAAATAATGTAACTCTTTACCAATTAATGCTAAGTTAACGTCAAGTAACACATTTTTTGCGCAAAAAGATATACTTGTCGAGACTTTTGCGCAAAATAGATGAGCCAATAATATAGACCAGCGCAACATAGGAGTACTAGGTGTCCATCACCCAGATAGCCAAGGAAGCCGGAGTGTCCGTTTCTACTGTTTCCCGTTATTTACGCGGAACGCTAAACGTGACTCCGGCCGTCGCGGAGAAAATCAACCATGCCGCTTCGAAAAGTGACTACTCCACCAGAAGCAATACATCGCGGCAGGACGATGCCGTCGCATTGATTATCCCTTCCCTGCAAAACCCGTTTTACAGCGAGCTTGCGCAGAGCATCAGTCAGACAGGCATCTCCGCTGGATACCAAGTCGATATTAAGGTTTCGCAAGGGAACCCCAAGATAGAAGAGGGTCTAGTACGCCACACCACTGAAAGCCAGTATTACGGTAACCTGCTCTATGCGGGGCTGAATAGCACTAATCCAGCTCTTTCGCAGTCCCAAGCGTCTGGAATCCATATTGTTCTTTTGGATGAGCACCTTAATGGTTCTTCCTTGGATATGATGGACAGCGTCACTGTAGATAATTATTCAGGTGCTTATCAGGCGGTGCACTACTTGCTAACGCTCGGCCATCGACACATCGCTTATCTATCGGGCCCGCAATCACTAAGTACGTCAAAGGAACGCTTTCGAGGCTATAGCGCGGCTTTAGCGGCAATGGACATTCCAACTAATGAGAATATTGTATTTTCGGGTCCGTATAGCGAGGAATTTGGCAGCAGTATATTCCCCTACCTCATAGAAAGCGAACCGCGTCCATCGGCGATATTTTGCGGATCAGATATTGCTGCAGCTGGTCTGATGGCTGCGGCAGAACAATATGGTCTGAAAATCCCCGACGATCTTTCAGTCGTGGGGTGCGATGGAATACATGTCAGCCAATGGCTCAAGCCTAGTCTGACCACCTTGCAGCAGCCCATAGATGAGATCGCCCTCAGCGCTTTTAATCTGATAGCATCTTCGGGAGAATGCCGTCATGTACAGTTGCCGCTCAATTTGGTAATCAGGAATTCGACTGCGCGAATAGCGCGTCGACCATAAATGTCCCCCATCCCTAAATTGATGTCGGAACCTTGAATGCCCGTGCAGTTTTGTAGAAAACGAAGTAGGGCGTTACTCCAATTGGCATATAAGCAATTCGGAAAGACACTCGGCACCCGCAAAGTACTGATATGGGGCTGCGGACGTTTTCTTGGAGACTGAACGAAAGGATTATCGTATGTTCAGTCCCGAGGAACGACGGCGCGCGGTGGACTTGTATTTCACCACGCCGATGACCACGGCCCAGGTGGTGAGGCATCTGGGTTATCCGACCAGGCAGTGCCTGGAACGCCAGCTGGCGAAGGATCCCAGGCATGCCGTCCATATGGACAAACCCATCATCCCACTGAAGACAAGGACCAAGACGATCGAACCGGTGCCGGGCGGCATGCGCGGAAGTGGGCCGCCGAACAGCTCGGCGTGAGAGTCGGAGCTGTCCACAACTAGGTCAAGGCGTATCGCGAGGGCGGCATGGCCGCGCTGCATCCCAAAAACAGGAACGCCAGCCAGACCAACAAGCCTGCGCCGCGACGAAGCCGGAATGCCAAGGACGTCGGCGATGACGTGGAGGCGTCGCGCCGCAGGGTCGAGAAGCTGGAACTGGAGAACACGGTGATGCGGGAGGCGGTGGAGGCTCGCAGAAAAAGACCCAGGCACCGAGCGGCCGAACATGCTGTGGGTCACGGACCTCACGGAATTCTCGATCCCCGCGGGCAAGGCCTGCCTGTCGCCCGTGATCGACTGCCACGACGGCATGCCGGTCGCCTGGACGATCGGCACCGGCCCGGACTCGGCATTGGACAACGGCATGCTCACCGACGCGTGCTCCACGCTCAAGGACGGCGAGAAACCAATCATCCATTCCGACCGTGGCTGCCACTACCGGTGGCCCGAGTGGATCCGCATCCGCAAGGACAACAACCTGACGCATTCGACGGGCGCGAAAGGCTGTTCTCCGGACAACGCCGCCGCGGAGGGCTTCTTCGGCCGTCCCAGGCAGGAGTTCTTCCACAAGCGCAGCTTCGCGGGCGTCTCGATGGACTGGTTCATCGGCATGCTGGACGAGTACATGGTCCGGTACCGGGACAAGAGGATCAAGACGGAGTCCGGACACGGGCATCATGAACCGGCGGCGCAGACTCGGTCTTGTGGCATGATTGGTGGTGATGGAATCAACGATGAATCCAACAAAACGGCACCGGCCCCTTCCGACCGACATTTTTTATACATTTTGGTACCCTCTATTGGAAATCGGGGATCCAGCCAAGCACCATCATCTTCAAAACCCGTCAGCAAGCTTTTCGATGCTCCATCAACGTCCTTCCCTCAACAAAAAGGACCAGTAGAAAATGAAATAATGTAATCCACTATTTCGTCGTTAAACCGTCTGATGGAACCTTATCCAATGGAGAACGGCAAAAGTGGCGAAGGCAGCTGGTACAAAAAGAACATTGCATTAATGTCTTTTCGGCAATACGTCCAAGTAGCCGCGTAGACATCCTTTTTCAATGCATCCGTCGTTATCTCGTTATCATCAAGTTCAAGACGGTACCGCATTGTCACTTCAAAAGCAGTCTCCATGCTCTCTTTTTCGGAAACGTCCATCTTCTCACGAATGACAAGATTCAGTTCAAGCTCAAGAGGCCAACGCTGGCCCTTCATTTCTGTAACACCCTGACGAACCGAAACATCAAACTCAGCATTCGAGAGTTCCAAAACATCGGAATCATAAGTACTGTGAGAGGATATCAGGCCCATTTGTATAATTCGTTTTGCCATGACTCTATGCTCCTTGCCACACAGGTAAACCGTCACAACGAGATTCAGAATAAGACTTACATTCCAATCGACTAAGGTAGGTTACTCCCTCAAGCGATCCGGAAATATGCCTGTTTTCAACCGCGCATGGCACTCCCTCATAACCCACCACGACAGTTTCAGAAACAGGCAAGTCGGACTCATCCTCGAACGGAATAAGCTCATGATCAATCATGCAACTCACTGCATTCGCATATCTGCGAAGCGTTGACTGTCTCGGATCGGCATTCCCTTTTTCAATCATGGAGATATCCGGCTGAGATACGCCCATCCGATATGCGACTTCCTCTTGCGAAAGTCCAAGTTCCTTCCGTCTTTGCTTAAGGTCCTCGATAATTTGACTATCAGATTGAATGGATTTACGCGCTCGCTTGCGAAGCAGCTTAAACTCGTCCGACTTGGTATCCATTATCATCACTTGCCCTGCAGTATTACTTAATGTGCGTCATGCGCATATTGTCAAATATAAGTAGAAACTTATATTTGACCTCTAGAGTAATGCAACATCACACCATATGCAAACGCCACGCGAGTTAGCAGCTTTTAATTCCTTCCCAGTTATTCGCGCGACATTCCTGCAAACGTTGTTTCGCATAAATCGCATCCGCTGTTTGCGTTTGCCACAGCATCGTATCGGTTTGCATTTCCCTCTTCGCCATCAGAAAAAGACCAAGTGCCACGTCCCCAAGCTCTCGAGGCTCCGCATGGAATAGCCGAGAGCCAAGATACTGACTCTTGCCACTTCCCCGTTTAGTATTAGGCCAGCCATTTCTTATTTCAAAGATTCTTTCCGGAGACGTCGTTTTGGCATTGATTTCCTTAACTTCATAGACAGGTTTCAAAACACCTTTTTTAGCACGGTCTATAGTATCGAGAAACTCTTCTTCCGCCATGGCCGCCGCATAATCCGATTCAAACTGTGGAGCGACATACTCTTCAAATGCTTCTTCCAAATCCGCAGCAACGTCTGTTTGGAACCAAAAGAACTCGATTGACTTCTTTTGGGAACAAATAGGGGGAAAGACCGGCCTCACACCAGCATTATTCGGAGTCGGGATTCCAGCAGCATTCATATGCGCATGCTACCGGAACACTATTACAAAGAACGCCTCACGTCAGAATAGAGTCCTCAATTGTTTTTTGGCCTTTCGCTGTTTGGTGTGGGTGAAGCGGGTTAGGCAGTGACGGTGTTGAGGCCGAGTTTGCCGCAGGCCAGGGAGAACCCGCCGCTCAAACGCACGAAGTGCCTGTGGCCCGGGAACGAGTCCAACCTCACGGACCCGCGGCCGGAGGTCAGGCGCGATCCGGCGAAGCGGCGGTCGAAGACCGCCAGAGCGTGCGGGATACGCGAACGCCTGCAGGACATCCACGCCGACAGCGCCAACCGCACGGAGGCGGAGGCCGGGTCCAAGGCATTGCGCTCGTGGATGATGCATTCGCGGCCGGAACCGATGAAAGCCCTCGCCCGGCAGTTCCGCCGGCACCGGCAGGACATCCTCGCCTACTTCGACCGCCCATACACGAACGCGATCCTCGAGGGACTCAACGGCATCATCCGGCACGTCAAGACCCGCTCCCGCGGCTTCAGGAACATGGACCACTCCGGCACCATGATCTACCTGACCTGCGGCGAACTCGGCCTCAACACCGCCACCGCCTGACCCGCTTCACCCACACCAAACAGCGAAAGGCCTATAATTTATTAGAATTGACGTGCTTCTAATTAGGAATGGACAATGAAACGATTCATGCAAATCTGTGGGCTCCTTTTTGGTTTCTTGTTGTCGTTTATTGTAATCTTCGAAATCTGTATGGCATATGGCTCCTGCCATGGAATGCAAGCGGGAGATGCCGTCGCGCTTTTCCAGTCGACGATCGAAGCTTTTGCATGCTTCGTAGCCATTTTGGGCGCATTCATCGCTTGGGAGGAATACCGTAACGCTCATAGGCCAATTTTACTGGTCCGAATAAAGAAGGAATATCACTACAGTAAGAGTGAGTTTCGTTCTGAATCGATATCTTATGTTTTAGTCAATGAGGGGACCATGCCTGCGCAGGATGTCATAGTTAACATCCATCCAGGTATTCCTTGGCCAATGGCTTCTCATCCAGCTGGGGATCCTCAACAAGAATTACGTGAGCGCAAGGTAACATACTTAAGTCCCAAAGCAGAAGTCACTCTGCTGTTTACGGGTCGCGGTGAGTATGAAGAGATGCTCTCATCAACTCATTGCGGTTCGCAGAGCGTTAGCATTGAGTATTCTCGTCCAGAACATAGAAAAAGGGAAACGGTTAAATTCCATCTCGATCCAACAGATATAGCTTATTTAGCAGCTAATGCTGTGGTGGATCCTCTTTAGATAAAGCGCGTTGTAGCATTCTTGGTGGCACAGTTGCGGCTTTTTTAATTCGTGGTCTAATCGCAATTAGACCACGATTGCCATTGATATGACCTGATTTTTGTTCCGTATTTCCCCTGACGCGATGGGAGATGATGGAACCATGGCAAAAGGCACGAAATACACGCCGGAGTTCAAGGCGAAGGCTGTTGGCGGAGTATGAAGCGTCGTATTTCGTCGGAGACGAACGCGATCGCCGCGATGGCGAAAGATCTGGGGATCACTCCGGAGACATTGGGGCGCTGGCGCAACCAGTCGGACGCGACGGTCGCGGTGGAGTCGAAGCGGTCGGCCGAGGACGCGATGGATGAGTTCATCGGCATGCTCGACGACCACATGGTCTGGTACCGGGACAAGCGCATCAAGATGGAGTTTGGCATGAGCATCATGAGCCAACGCCGAAGGCTCGGTCTTACGGCATGATTGGTGGGGATGGAATCAACGACGAGTCCACCAGAACGGCACCACCCCCGCTGAACACCTTTATTTGATCACATACAACTTTTCGGACAACGCGGCCGCGGAGGGCTTCTTCGGGTGTATGAAGATGGAATCCGTCTATCCCGAACATTAAGAGGAGCATACCCGCGACGAGGCACCCGCTCTTGTCGACGGGTACACCCACTGGTGCAACCACGAGCGCATCAAGCAATCGCTTGGTTGGATGAGCCCGGTACAATACCGTCAGAGCCAGGGAATGGCTGCGTGATTAACTCCAAGAAAACGTCCGCATCCCCTACCCGGGTTTATGGGCGTTTTTTGCCTATCGCCCACCACATCCAGCGTTGTACGAAAAGGTTCGCGAGGGTCAGCAGCACGAGCGCAAGGGCGGTGGCCGCGAGGCCCGCGAGAAGCTGCGAAAACCACGGTGTGGACGCCACGTCAATGCCGATGACGTGGAAAAGCCCGATCTTCACGATGTTGAGTGTCAATGCGTTCAGCGCGTAATAGACGAGGCTGTAGCGGCCGATATAGGCCAGCATCCGGCATGACCCCACCGCGATGCACAGCCAGATGACGGCGAACGTGCCAAGGAATGCCGCCGCGACCGATGTGGTCAGCAGCGCCGGACCATCCGGTACGATTCCGGCCACGGCCGGTACCGCTAACGTCAGGAACACTACGGCTGCGCAAGCTGACGATACGCCCGCTCTCCCGCGCGGAATGGCTTTGAGCCATTCCTTCAGCACGTATCCGACGCACATGTAGCCAGCTGCCTTGACCCCGGCCACAATCTGGAAGGGTAGTGCAGGCCATCCGGTCTGGGACGAGACGAATGTCGACAGGATGACGAACGCCATTCCAATAGCGGCAAGCACGCGCCCGTCATCAGTCAGGCTGGTCAGCCCGTACATCAGGCATTCGCCCACGAAGAATGCCATGAGGAACCACAGTCCGTTGCCCATGACGAGCACGTCGAGGAACTGGTGCGCAATACCGTAGTCGTGGCTCGTCTGGAAGGCCGCGCGCATGGATGGTATGAGCAGTATCGCAAACGGTTTCGCGAGGAAGTACAGGGAGAACACGTAATACGGCACCAGCAACGTCTTGGCCTTGCGCACCAAGAACGCCTTGAACCCGCCTCTCCTACTGAACGTGAGCCCCCCCAGTAGGAAGAACAGGGGCATATGGAACAGGTATATCGCGTCGATGGGCGCGTCCAATGCGGGTAGCCACACGCTTTCGCCGTCACCGTTCCTGAGGTGTCCGAAACTGACCAGTACGATGCCGACACCCTTGGCTACGTCAATCCACTCGATACGCTTGGAATCACTCATTCCGCATCCTGTTCCGCTAAGTTCCTGAATTTCATGAACGCGCCGAAGCGCACGATGAAGGTCGTGATGTTGGTGCTGGAGAACACCACGCACACCGTCAACGGCGTGATGTTCCCGGCCAGCCACAGAACCGCGCAGGCCGTAAGATTCACAATCGCGCTGACCATGATCGCCGCGTTCGCCCAGGTCGCCTTCCCGATCGGCGAGAGTGCTGGATAGCCAAACATGAAACTGAAATATCCGAAGAACACGCCAACCATCAGTATCCGCAGGAACCCGCCCGCGCTGGCGTACTGTCCGCCGAGAATCAGCACGCACAACGGCGTTGCCAGCACTTCCACCAGCGCGCACGCGAGGAACCAGAGAATGCCGCCCCGCAACACTATGCGGTAGAACAGCCTGTAGTCCTTCTTGTTGACCATCGACGGGTAGAGTGCGTCGCCGAGCGGCGGAATCATCTGCTCTCCGGCGGATGACAATTTGGTCGCGCCGGAGTACAGGCCCATCTCCACGGATTCGGGGCTGTAGCGCATGCCGAGGAAGATGGATCCCAATGATCCGTTGATGCTCACGGATATGCGGGATATGAAGAACCAGAAGCTGTCTTTCAACGCTTCCAGCATTTCCCTCATGGTGGTGCTGGTCGCCTTCAAACCGTCGCGTTTGAGCAGGGAGAACGCCCACAGGAGCGCGATGGTATCGAATACGATCATCGAGACGGGATATATGATCAGGGTGTCGTCGCCCTTCACGAACAACAGCGTCGCCACCAAGATTCCGGATTTCGCGGACACCGCGCGGATGGTAATGTCCTTCATGCGTTCGATGCCCCTGAAGTAGGCGTCCGGAAGCAGTGCTTTGGCAATCGAGTCCACGAAGAACAGCAGGATGATTACGAAATGGCCTCGGAGCATGTTCACGAACATCGCGCATGCCAGGAACACGACCGACGCGCCGCACGCCAGCAACAGCTTGGTGTACGTCATCGTCGAGATGGTTCGGGACATTTTTGCCTTGTCGTCGCGATGCACGGAGATGGTCGCGGTGGTCGATAACTGGAAACCGTACTCCACCACCATCTGGAACACTAGGCAGAACGACGTCGCAAATCCGATCACGCCGAACTTCTCCACGCTGAGCACGCGTGACAGGTACGGCAGGAGCAATAGTCCGATTAGATAGTTTGAAAACGTGAGCGCGTATAGGAACAACGCATTCTTAAAAATACGCGAATGTGATTTATTGTTCGTCACTAATCACACCCTCTGTTTTCTACCGAGACCGTAGCGCCAAAAGATGGCGAGACTGACCGTTAATGTCGGGCTTACAGCCACCAGTAGGGACTTGATTTTCTGCGTAGTGCTGGTCTCCATGGAAAGCGTCTTCAGCGCAGTGCTTCGCGTATAACGCACCAGTTTTTTGTAGAAGTCACGGTTCTCGGAAACCGCTTTAGCTCGGATGAGATGCGTCAGCGCATATAACGCTGTGGTGAAATACTGGTACTCGACCGCATCGTCAAGTCGTTTGCTTCGCGGTTTGAGTCCTTCTCTGATCATGTCCATGGTTGCGACGGCACCATAGGCTTGCTTGCGTACGTTGGGTTTCTTGGTTGCGGAGGTCTCGTTGTCAACGTTATATGTGTACACACGTCTCAGGCCCATACCAACTTTGCTGGCCTTGGGTACGACCTGCGTATTGAACTGCATGCCTTCACCAGTCAGTGAGTCCAAGCGAAAACGACTGTTTCCGATAAGGGATTTCTTGTACATGCGGTTCCAGACGCCCACATGAATTCTGTTGTACAACAAGTCGCACAGCATGTCCTCGGGAGTGATCGTAGTGATACGGTCTTCCGTAACTTGTTCACGGAAACGCGAAGTGAAGAAGTTACGAGAGATTGCTATGTCACTGTCAGTGCCTTGTATGATTCGTAGCAGATACTCTACGTAATCCGGCTCGATCCAATCATCCGAGTCTACGAATGTGATGTAATCTCCAGAGGCGTGATTTAACCCGGTATTGCGCGCTGCAGATAATCCCATGTTTTTTCCATGATGGAAAACCTTGATTCTAGTGTCCTTTGACGCCAGCTTGTCGGCAATCTTGCCTGAATCGTCTGGAGAACAATCATCCGCAATAATGATCTCAAAGTTCTGATAGGTTTGTTGAAGTATTGAATCGACACACTTCGCGAGATATTTTTCCACGTTATATGCTGGCAAAAGTACAGATACGAGTGGTTCATCGTTCGCTGTCATTGTAGGTCTTTCCTCTCTCCCGGTCGGTCATATTCCATAGCTTTTCGCTAGGCGTCTCTCTGATAATCATTGTTTGTTTGCGAGTACTGCTTGCTGCATGTTGGCGAGGTATTCGTCGACCCTCGTGCGCTCTGCGTCGAGTATTCGTTCGACCTTGGCGAAGTCCACATGCCGATTAATCACGTCGAAGTCGTCATATCCGTCCACATGGCGCTGCTCGGAGTCCACGAGCTTCAGGAACTCGGAAAGCCTTCCGGAATACTGGCCCGGGTAGATGCAGATTGGCTCGGTTCCCATGTTCATGGAGAATGCGGTCGCGTGGAATGAGTCAGTCAGCACGTATTTCGCGTTGTCCACAAGGGAAACGAAATCGAGGATTTCAGGCACTACGAGGCTTTTGCCGTTCCGGAATACTTGGTCTACGCGGGTGCAGAATCGGTAGATAGGCAGGCCTGTTCTGCGTGACAGTTCATCCGCATATCTGTCGAACTCTTTGCTGCGGTTCAGGTTGTAGATAAGGATGTAGTCGCCTTTAATCCGCGGTCTCGTGGCGATGGAACGCCAGAACGATGCCGGCATCGCCAGCGTGGGGTCGACGATTTGCACAGCGTTGTGGTATCCGTACTGATCGTTCAAAATATCAACGCCACTCTGCTCTCGTACGGAGATCATGTCGAAACGATCAATGTACTTCTTCGACTGGTTGACTTCGCTCTCGTCGAGATGGCTTCGGCCGAAGCTGGACGCATACGCGTACTTGGGTTTTCCGTCAGGGGCAAAGTCCAGATAGAAGCATGGAATGACTCCCTTGTTCCATCCGGAATTCCACACTTGGTCACTGCCGGAGACGTACACGTCAGCGAAATCGTTGAAGTTTTTAAAATCCGATTCGCTGAGATACGTCTTTTCCGTGAGGTTCAGATATTCGCTGCGGAAGCCGTCGAACACTTTCTTCCATAACAAGTAGGTTGGCAGGAACGCCAGGGCCTTCACCGGATTGCCTTTGGCGAAGGAGTCGACCAGGCCCTTACCATACGTATCGGGACGTCGATAGTCGATGAGAACGACGTTGTCGAAATACTGCTTCAGCTTCTCCTGCGTGGCGTATGCCTGAAGCTGTGTGCCGTAGTTGTCGACTTGATGGAGCGTGATCACCGCCGCTGTTGTCATGATTGTTCCTTTTCTGTCGTGTCGGGTGTTCCGGTCGGACCGGCCACGGTCCTGTTTCGTTTGGCCTCGTAGTAGCGACTCCAGATGGCGCGATAGCACCAGAAGCCGGGAAGCAGGGCGAGAATGCCGAACTTGTCGCGCTTCGACGCCCTGCGATCGCACAGCACGGTTGGTGCGAGCGGGAGGATCTCCCGGCGCAGCCTGCGCGCGAGGTCCTTGTCATGATGGCCAGTGTTAACCATCTGGGAAAGCGTGGAGAGGCGCACGTACGCCCGCTTCTCAGCTGCGGCCGTTTTAAGGTCGGGATAGTGCTCGCACACCCATGCGGCCATCCGGTCGCCGGCGAGCACGAGGTCCAGCTTGCTGTCCTTCCAGGTGGTGCCGTTCGCGATGGACGTGTAGCGCTGCGCGTAGTGGTATTGGGGTGTCATGTCCGCCGCGACCCTGTCGCATTCCTGCGTGATCAGGTATGTAGTGGCGGTGTCCTCATACAAGAGCCCCTCCGGATACCGTATCTGCTTAAACAGGTCGAGCCGGTACAGCTTGTTCCATGCGGTCACGTCCCACAGGCCGTTGCGACACAGGCTCTCAACTGCTTGCGCACGTTCGAGCGTCGTGCGCGTGTGGGCGGGGTCCTTGTCGTCCTCGTTGTCCGGCGCGTAGGAGACGAAATGGCCGCACTGCGCCGCGTCCGCGCCGGACGCCTCCAGCGTCTCGAGCATGGACTCGACGTATCCGGGCTCGACCCAGTCGTCGGAGTCCACGAACGCTATGTATCGTCCGCGCGAGGGCTCTTCGATTGAGAACACGTGGTCGATTCCCGTGTTACGGGCAGCTGAGAGCCCGCCGTTCGTCCTGTGGAGACTGGTGACGCGCGGGTCTTGTTCTGCGTATTGGTCGCATATTGCGGGGCAGTCGTCTGTGGACCCGTCGTCGACTAGGACGATTCGTACGTCCTCGTATGTCTGTGCGAGCAGTGAATCGACGCATCGGGACAGCAGGTCAGCGACGTTGTAGACCGGCACCACGATGTTGACGGGTGATTTATCTTTCATCATGATTCCTCTTTTATCTCTTTTTTCCCAAGGAGAATCGCAATTCCAAAAATAAAAAGACTTACGAAGAATTTTGTATTTCCAAGCTGGAAAATCATAAAAGAGCCTACGATGGTTCGCAATATAAGCAGATAGAATATGAACCATGTGTCATTAGTTCTAGTTCTTTGTTTTTTATATACATATCCTGACATGAAGCCATAAAGCAATGAAAAAAGAACTATTCCAACAATTCGAAAATCGAGATAAAAGAAATAAAACAAGGAGCAGAAAGCATTGTAGGATCCTGTTGGGAATAAGGTTGACGTCCAGGTTTCTTGCGGTAATCCGACGTAATAGATTAAATTATCCAAAAACGACGTTTTGGCTCCAAAAAAGCTGACAACAGACGCAAGAACGTAGAATAGGGGGTAAAATGTCGCCGCGCCAAAAGATTCAAAATTATTTACATCAACAATTGAGGTATAATATGAAAAAAGACCTACAGGTAATGTAAAATACGCATATATCGCCTGCAAGAAATTCTGACTTGTCCTAAGTGATGTTAGGACAAATAGCATTACAATTCCTATAATTGTGGCATTTTTTATGATTTTCTTTGTTTTGCTGGAAATAGTTTTTCTATAATAGAAAAAAGCCGCTATCAGTTGTGAGACTATGTATATTATTTGAATACGACCACCACTGGAAATAACATCTGCAAGAGCGCACAAAAAAACAATGAGGCTAAATTTTTTGTGCTGTTTTTTGAAAAGGAAGACGATTGCAATAGGTATGAGCACTGTCATTGCTGGACCACAAAAGTAAGTGACAAACAATCCAACGATTGGATTCGAAAATGCCTGTTCGTCATTGTATCCTAAACGACTGCCACGCACTTCCATGTAGGAAGCGCCGCTTCTGAATGCGTTTAGTGAGTAAAAGAGAGATAGCGCACTACCTACGCAAGTTAGCGCCAATATTATTTCAAGAAATGTGAAGCATAGCTGCTGTTGATTGCCGTCGCTCGTTTGAAGATTTTTTCCGCGCAAGTGGGCATACCGTGTTTGCTTGGTAGTCTGTTTGTTTACAAGTGTCGAAGAAAAGGCACCCAAAGAAAAAGCCATGCTGCCGCAGGTAATATAGCCAATTGTTTTTTCTGAATAACCCGTAAATCCATAGAGTCGCAATGATGCGAGGGTGCATATGAACAGCCATAAAGAGGTGAAAACGATCACAGGACTTGATATATCTTTGTGGGCAGAATAGTCCAAATATATAGTGAAGACTGAAATAATAAAAAACAAAATGAACAAGGATCTTTGATTCCTTTCTGATTCGCCGACGCAGATCAGAAGCTCTTCGCGTATTTCCTGCCGGCGAACTTGGCCATGAGGAATCCCGTGCCCTTTTTCCACCAGTCGGTCGGTTCCGGGCTGGTAAGGGGCAATTCGACGACATCCTGTCCGTTTGTTTTGAGCCACACATCCAGCAGGAGCTCGCTGACCCTACCGGGATAACGTTTCTCGAATAGGGTGTATGCCGAGGCGTCGATCCGTTTAGTCAATTCGTCGATCAGTGGGAAGAGCCATGCGCAGTACGCGTCGAATAGGTCGGCGCGCATGACGAACATGTTGAACATGTGGCCGCCGGTAGAGGCCATGCACTTGTCGAACATGGGAACGTATTCGGGAGCCTTCGACGCGAGAATGTCCCTCATAACGTCCAGATGGGATCCATCGAGCGTGTGCGCATAGTGCGAGCGCATCGTCTCGATATAGTAGTTTCGCCTACAGGGCACGACTATGCCGGTCTTTTTCAGCGCTTCCCTAATCTCCTTGCCGGATGCGATTCGAGCGAACCGGTCTTTTTGCAGTCGGTTCGCGGGACTGGGGGACGCAAACAGCCTGCGGTAGTGGACGAGGCCCTTGTAGTTGGCGTCGCAGTTCCTCCACATCCAGTACAGGGCCGTCAGTTCGGAATGGCTTGCGTTGAGGGACGAGATGTTATCGCCCTCGTCGTCTCCCTGAATGTCGGGTAGCACGTCCGGGTGCAGAGCTGCCCCGACGTGGAGCGGTAGGTAGGCCGGGTCGTCAGGTGTGCGGTACGGCTTGTGCATTGCGACTGCTATGCGGATCGACTCGCTCAAATCCCACAGACCTCCGTAACGGTCTCGGAAAGCGGAGTGCAGACGGCGTGCCCGCCAAAGCCGACATAACGGCCGTTATCGGCTCTTTGTCTATTTCGAGACCATAAGAAAGGTGTCAAAATCAGGTTTTGAGCAAGGCCTTCAAGTCACGAACAAGCAAAGTGTTCATGGGAAACCTGTGAAGAGCACCCCTGAGGTATGTGGCGGGACTGGGTGTGTCTAAGGGGGATGCAAGAATCAGCACTGTCAGATAATGAACGGGATCGGGCAGCTCCTGTGCGGTTCGTTCTGCGCCTGAAAACACCAATTCGTGGTTCATTTGAAGGGAAAAGGACGGGACTCACATGCCGACCACAGGTCGATCGATTGCAAGAAGAGCCGATAACGGCCGTTACGTCGGTTTGATTCCGGTTCGGGGACGGTAATACAGTGCCGATTCGCGTAGCCCAGGTCATGGGGAAAATGCTTGGCGGTGGTGTCGAATCCGTAGTGATGAACTACTACCGCCATATCGACCGCAGCAAAGTGCAGTTCGATTTTTTGGTGGATACCGATTCTACCCGCGTCCCGGAAAAGGAGATCAAAGCGCTGGGAGGCCGCGTTTTCCGCATCCCTCCATACCAGCATCCCCTTCGATACCGCAAGGCATTGGTTAGGCTTTTCCATGAGGAACACTGGCCGATCGTGCACAGCCATATCAACACGCTCAGCGTATTCCCATTGTCTGCGGCCAAAAAGGCTGGAGTGCCGATCCGTATCGCCCACTCACATTCCACGATGGGCAAGGGCGAGTTTGCCAAGAACCTGATGAAGCTCGCGCTGCGTCCGCTCTCGAACCTTTACCCTACAGAACGTTTCGCATGCAGTGAATACGCCGGAAAATGGTTGTTCGGCAGAGACGCTGACTTCACGGTGATTCCCAACGCCATCGAACTGGAGAAGTTCCATTTCGACCCAGTCATTCGCCAGGAAACCCGCAAGGAACTCGGCATAGCCGATGGCATGTTCCTGATTGGCCATGTGGGTCGTTTCATGCCGCAGAAGAATCAGACTTTCCTTGTCGACGTTCTCGCCGAGCTCCTTCCCCAGAAGTCGGACACGATACTCGCGTTCGTTGGTGACGGTCCAGACAGGCCAGGCGTACAGCAGCACGCCCAAGAACTCGGCATTGGTGACCACATTCTGTTCTTGGGCCAGCGCACGGACGTCGACCACCTTTACCAGGCGTTCGATGCTTTCTGTCTGCCGAGCCGTTATGAAGGTCTCGGCATGGTCGCCATCGAAGCCCAGGTCGCCGGATGCCCCTGTGTCCTCAGCGATCAGGTTCCGCACGAAGCTGATATTTCCGGAAAAACATCTTTCATAAGCTTGGAAAATAAATCTTCTTGGATTTCAACTGTACTCAACATTTCCTCGCAAACAGTGAATCGGCAGATTGAAACATCAAATACATGCGCTGAAAAATATGACATTTCAGCTAGCGCGAATCGTCTGACTTTCTTGTACGTAAGCAGTGCGGAAAGCGCGAATGGGTGGGAGGAAACACTGTGAATCCTCATGTTGCTGTAATCACTTCAGGTTATTTGCCAGTGCCTAACGTTCTCGGCGGAGCTGTCGAAGCGCTGGACATGATGATGGTTCAAGAGAATGAGAAAACTCCTAATTTTGATTTCACTGTTTTTTCTTCTTGGGCACCCGGCGTAGATCAGATAACGCGTGAAGGTAATTTCAAGTATACTAATTTCTGCTTTATCAAGACACCATTGCTGGTTCGCGCAGTGGATCACTGCATTTATTGGACAGCCAAGCATGTGCTTCACAAGAAGAAGCTCATGAGCTATCGATATATTGCGCAACGCCTGTGGTATATCAACAAGGTTTCCAAGAAACTCGCACAGCCCACAAAGAATGGCAGTCCGGCTTTCGACAAGGTAATGATCGAAAACCACGCCACGCTGTTCATGACCATGCAGAAGCACGGCAATTACGAACGATATGCGGGAAAAGTGTATTACCACCTGCATAACGAAGTTCTTAATGATTTCGGCTGCATTAAAGAGATTTCCAAAGTCAAAAAAGTACTTGGAGTTTCCAAATATATTGTTGACACGCTTGACACGTACTTAAAAGATCATGGTGAGCCTGGTCTGCGCGAAGATCAGAAAGCTGTATGGCGTAATGGCGTCGACACAAGCCGGTTTGGCTCGGAAGAGGCTAATAGCAAGGCGATTGAATTTCGAAAGAAATTCAATATAGCCGAAAATGATATTGTTTTCCTGTTTTCCGGGCGCCTTACTCCGGAAAAAGGCGCCGAAGAACTATTGAAAGCGTTTACTGAAGTAGCGCAAAAAGTTCCCAATACCAAGCTGGTTATTGCCGGAGCTTTCTTCTTTGATTCGAATATCGTGAGTCCGTTTGAACAGAAACTTCGTGATCTGGCGTCGAATCCAACTGTAAAGAATCGAATTATCTTTACTGGTTTCGTGAATTATGAGGATATGCCCACCATTTACGCCATGTCTGATATTTGCGTACTGCCGTCAATTTGGGACGATCCAGCACCCCTCGCGGTAATCGAAAGCTTGGTTTCTGGTAAGCCGCTCATCACCACTCGTTCCGGAGGCATCCCCGAATACGCCGATGAGCAGTCAGCCATCATCCTTGAACGTAGCGATCAACTTGTTGACCAGCTTGCTAATGCTATGACAAAGATTGCTCGAGGCTCCGACGAACGTGATGCCATGGGCGCGCGTAAAACAGCATTACGCTCCGAATTCAATAAAGAAACATACATGGCACAATTAGCCAGTATTCTGAGGTGACTACGTGGGTAAGTACAAGAATCTACTAGTCAATGTCGGCATCTTCGGACTCAGCGCAGTAGCCACTAAACTGATGGCATTCATACTGATGCCGTTATATACCCTGTACCTATCTACAGAGGAATACGGCATCATGGACATGGCTACCATCATGGTAACCACATTATTCCCTGTACTAACTTTGCTCATCAGCGAAGGCATGCTCCGTTTTACGCTCGATGATAAGTCAAAAGCCGCGTTTTATATCACCGAAACCATGCTGGTTATGTTGGCAAGCTGTGTGCTTTTGGCAATTATTCTGCCAGTATTTGATTTGCCTATTTTTGGTGGGCTAGGTAGATATAAAATTTGGTTCCTGTTGTCCTATGCGGCGTTGTGTTTTCCCTCTGTGATGGGTACTGTCGCTAGGGCTATGGATCAGATGAAACTCATTGCTTACGCCTCAATATTGTCTGCGCTTATTATGGGCGTGCTTGCTTATGCGTTGATTGCCGGAATGAATCTCGGTCTTATGGGGTATTTCTACTCTTATATCGTAGGCAATGGTTCAGCGATTCTGGTATATCTTTTCGCCGGTAAGCAGTATCAGTTTATCGATTTTACAGTATGGCGAAACAATGCGTCTCTTCGTAAGCAGCTTTGGCGCTACTCACTGCCATTGGCTCCGAATTCATTGTGCAACCAGATTCAGACGACAGTTAGTCGTTTCATTATTACAGGTGTACTGGGTATTTCCGCTTCTGGTTTGTATGCTGCAGCTTCAAAGATTCCTAATTTGCTTAATGTGCTTCAACAGATTGTTCAACAGGCTTGGCAGCTTTCTGCGTTCCAAGAGTTTAAGAGCTCTGGGCTCAAGCATTTCTATGATGTAATCTGGCGTGTGTATCAAGCCCTGATGTCGGTAGGAAGCGCATTGGTAATCACACTCTCTCCGTTCATCGCTAGGGTGCTTATGCAGCACCAGTTTTACTCGGTATGGCCTCTTATATCCATTCTTGTGCTTGCTTTTTATCTTAGTGCTATCAACAACTTTCTTGGCACAATTTATCAGGCTTATATGCGTACAAAGCCGTTACTTGTGGCTACAGTTGTGGGAACTGTAGCATGCCTCGCATTTACCGCTGTCCTCGTACATGACTGGGGTATTTCAGCTGCTGCATTCGGCGTGTTTGTCGGTAGCTTGGTGATTTTTGTGGTTCTCGTGATTGATGTGCGTCGTCTGATGGCCATCAATATGAGGCCGATTCCTACGGCCATTACCATGACGCTGCTTACTGTCCAGTCCTTGGTAACCTCGAATCAATGTAGCCATTATCTATTCTGGTCATCGATTTGTCTGCTGCTTATTGCATTCGTGCAATGTTATGAACTTAAGCCTCTTATTACTCTGATATTCGCAAGGAGGAAGTACACAGCATGAGTACTAATCCATCTGCCATGCCTGAGAAAACCCGAACTGAAGATCTCCCCCTGATTTCAGTGATTGTTCCTGTGTACAAGGTTGAGCGCTATCTTGACCGTTGTATACAGTCAATTGTCGACCAAACGTATCGAAATTTAGAGATCATTCTAGTTGATGATGGTTCTCCAGATAGATGCCCACAAATATGCGACTCTTTTGCACAAAAGGACGATAGAGTCTTTGTGATTCATAAACACAATGGAGGGTTGTCTTCGGCTAGAAATGCTGGTTTGGAAAGGGCACGTGGTGACTTTATCGGATTTGTGGATTCTGATGACTATATTGCTTCAGATATGTACGAATCCATGTTAACAAACTTGCAAAAGGAAGATGCCGATATTGCGTTTACTTCTAGTGCACATGTCTATGAAGATGGATCAATATCTACCAAGCATCTTGTTCAGGGACAATATCTCGTATTGAATACGGAAGAGGCTTTTAAGTATATTAACCTTCCTGGCTATTTTGGTATTGCAGCATGGGACAAGCTAGTTAAAAAAGAACTATTGAATGAAATTTGCTTCCCTGAAAATGTGACACGTGACGAAGATTATGGATTTTCGTACAAGCTGCTCGACAGAGCTAGGAAGATAGTATACGATTCAACTCCGAAATATTACTATAGGCAGTCTCAAGGAACGCTCTCGAACGCAGTTTCTTCTGTTAGCTCTTTTGCAGCCGATCAGGCTCTGGAAATGGTTGATTTAGTAAGGAAGAAGTATCCCAATGCTCTACCGTTTGCCCTTTATGGTTGTCTCCTAGTCATGATGGGTATATGGGATCAAGTGATTGTGGCAAACAATACGGAGCTTCCTAATTGGAAGTTATTTAGAAAGCAGATGATATCGTATATCGTTAATAATCAAAATATAATTTTTTCTTCTGTGCAGATAGGAAAAATTAGAAAAATACAAATTTTGCTGCTGAAAAAAAGCCCAGCTGTATACAAAACCGTCTTCAAGTTTTATAAGAAACTGCATCCAAGGAGAATCGGATGATGTGGTTCAAAAAAGCGGCAGCAAAAATAGTTTATGGGCATAAGAGCGACGAAAAATCCTATGCCAGATGGCTTCGGCAACAAGGTGTAACTGTAGGAAAGAACGTCCATTTCTATTCTCCATGGACTATCAGGGTTGACACTCAAAGGCCTTGGATGATCGAAATTGGCGACAACGTGCATATTACGGCTGATTGCTCCATACTTCAGCATGATTACAGCTGGTCCGTATTAGAACACCAATATGGAGATGTACTGGGGTCATGCGGGAAAGTCCATATAGGCAACAATGTTTTTATTGGGCAAAAAAGTCTGATCCTCAAGGGGGCTTACATCGACGATAACACGATTCTCGGAGCCGGATCAGTTGTATCCAAGAAGTTGGAGGGGAACGCCGTATACGCCGGAGTTCCCGCCAAAAAGCTAATGAGCCTTGAGGAGTTCTATCGTAAGAGGCAAGAAGCCCAAAGGGAAGAGGCCGTCTCCTTAGTGTGTGAGTACATTAAAACGTATGGTCATCTTCCAAAGCCAGAGGCTCTCCGTGAGTTCTATTGGTTGTTTAGCGGTCGTGATATCAGTCAGTTGGATCCGATCTTTAAAGATACGCTCTTTCTTAACGATTCTTTCAACCTTAGTGCAGAGAGGTTTAAGTCCACTGAACCTCTTTTCTCTGACTTTCAAGATTTTTTGTCGTATTGCGAAAGCATGGTGAAGTAGTTTCATGAAGCATGTTCTCATAACTGGAATGACGCCAAATCATGGAGGCGTTGAGTCTTTCATATATAACTATGTAAGCAAACTCCAGGGGCCTATTATTGCAGTAACACTGGGTGCGCATATCAGAAAGAACTCGAGGCTTTGGGATGCCATGTCTATTTTGGTGCAAGATATGGTCAAAGTCCTCAAAAAGCACGTTCTGACATACAAGATTTTTTTTCGAAGAATGCATGGAAATACGACGTTCTTTGGCATAACGCTTCGATGTTACTTCATATAGATGAATTGCGTTATGCAGAAAAATATGGAATCAAAAAAAGAATCTTACACAGTCACAATTCCGCGAATATGTATCCTGGAATAACTGGATTGGTGAAAGGAGTCTTTCACCAATCATTGAAGAAAGAAGCAGCAAGGCTAGCGACAGATTATTGGGCTTGCTCACGTGAGGCAGGCTTATATTTTTATAACAACAAAATACTTGATAGTGAGAAGTATCTGTTTGTTCCTAATGCTATCGATGCAAAGTCTTTCAGATATAACGAAGCAAAACGACGTGAGATTCGCAATCGCTACGACATCGATGAAAACGCTTTAGTTATAGGCTTTGTCGGGCGGTTGCAGTTTCAGAAAAACCCCGAACTGGTAATACGAGCTTTTTCTGAAGTGCATCGTGTTAAACCAAATTCATATCTGCTTCTTGTCGGGAATGGCGCTATGAAAGAGCGATGCGAACAATTAATTCATGAGTTAGATATTGATGATTCCGTTATCCTTACAGGGGCAGTGGATGACGCCGCTCCTTTTTATCAGGCAATGGATGTTTTCTGTTTGCCTTCCCGATTTGAGGGGCTTGGTATTGTGCTCCTTGAGGCCCAGGCTGCGGGTCTCCCCTGTGTTATCTCTGACTCTATACCAGAAGAAGCTACTGTTGTAGGCTCGTTGATTCATTCTGTCGATATTCATCGTTCGTATCAATACTGGGGTGACGTAATCTCAAATCTCAGCATTAATAAAGATAGGATTGCGGACAATAATATTTTCCTCGGCAGTATTTTTGAAATAGGTCTGTCTGTGCATACTATTTCTGATGCTTTGCAATCATAAGTCATGTTCGCTAATTTATGTTTATTTATCAATAAGTAAGCATTAGTAAGGAGTTACGGTGGATACGCTGTATATTTTCATCACTACTGCTTTGCCTAAAGCTGGGATACAGGTTGCTGGTCTTCCTTTGACTTTGAATCTACTGCTTACGGCATATGTGATTCTTCGTCATCCGAATCAGACCTTACTGATGATGCAGAGGTTTCGCGGATTGTCCGTGGCTTACGGAGCGCTGTTTGCGTCTGGTCTGTCAGCCTTGTCTCAAGGGCGGATGTCTTTAGACATATATGGCAATGGTTTATGAAGCGTTAGTCGTATTTGATCAACTGGCTATGCTATTTGTTCTACGTGACGAATTTTCTTGAACAAACCCCTTTTGTGAATATAATACATCAAAATAAGGAAAAGAATGTTTATTTATATAACATCTGTTTTCTGTTGCATACTTTTGATATGCGTGGCAGATAAATTAAATAAAAGAGCAAAGGTTTTACCTTTTGCTATTGTTTTTTTGATTTTATTCACAATATCTGGATTCCGATATGGAGTTGGAACAGATTATTTTTTTACATACGTTCCAACTTATAAACAGATATATAATGGCACACCTCCGCCAATGGAGCCAATATTTCAATGGCTTAACGAGCTATGCATTGATTTTGCAGGTAGTTGGTATCAGTCTATATTTATTGTTACAAGCTTTATATTCATAGGTTTAATATGTATTGTTATATACAATATGCCATGTTCAAAAGTTCTACTGACTGTCTCTTTTTTGTGTGGTGGGTTTTTCTTATACTCCTTTAATGTGGTTCGCCAGACAATAGCTACTGCATTATTCTGTTGTGCGCTATTGTTTGTGGAAAGAAATATGGATGACAAAAAACGATTACAGAGTCTTCTTGCAGCTTTTTCCTTGGTTGCGATAGCGGTAGGTTTTCATTATTCTGCTCTAATTTATTTTGTTGTTATCGCTCTCCTTTATTTAAAGCTTGACAAAAAGATATATTTGTCCTTTTTTTTCGCTTCGGCTGTTCTTGTACCTACCTTCGTTATAGTTATTGGCATTTTGCTCAAAGGGACAAAGTATGAGAATTATATATCCGGCTACTGGCCAGATCCTAGCAAAGCATTTTCATTATCATCTTTACTATTTGTAGGTTTCTTCTTTGTTTATTTGTTTACGGAATCTAAAGAGGATGATCATTGGTTTAACATTTTTAGAAATTTACATTTCGTAGGATCCATAGCTATTATGATTGGTCTGTCTATACCACTAGGTCAGAGAGTTTCTGCATTGTTTTATTTGCTTAATTTTCTTAGTATACCATACTATCTTGAATACTATATTACAGGAAAAAATAAAATGTTTATAAAGATATTATATTTCTCTTTTTGTTTTTTCATGTTCCTGCACACATTAGCAGTTAATGGAAATAGTATTCTACCATACAATTTCGCTATACGATAAGTTAATGTGACTGTTGGTTGCGATGCTTTTAGATTGAGAAGCAGGGAGTTTAATTACCGTAAGGGATTTTGCCGCAACGAAGTCTTTGAATAATGCTTGGATAATGATGTATTGTGTTTTGTAAAGAAAAGAAAGTAAATGAGGAGATTATACTATGGCATAAAGTTCTAGGCTGGCTGCACTCGATTCGCTACGCGGCTTCGGCATACTACTAGTTGTTTGGGGACACGCATCACATCTGCCGGTCTGTTGTCGTGTTTTTTCATTCCACATGCCACTGTTCTTCATCATCTCAAGCATGTTGTTCCTCGAAAGACAGTTCTTCGACTCGTTTAAGGAGAAGGTTGCAAGACATCTCATACCGTATCTGTTCTTCGGAATAGTGACTTTCGTGTACTGGGCCCTTATCGAAGGGCGCTTTAGGGGAGGGTGCCAGTGGTTCCGCCACGAATGAGTTGACGAACATTTTTTCTTACCCGTGCCGAAATCAGTAATTATCCGCAGAATGCTGTGCTTTGGTTCCTATCCTGTCTGTTTGTCACGGAGATGTTGTTCCTCGGAACCTTTACCCTCGTCAAACCAAAGAGAGCGATCCGGCATGATTGAGCTGTTGCCGCGACGCTTGCCACGGTCAGCTTTCTCTCAATCATGGTCATGCATTCCTTTGGTCTGCCGATTGATCGGCTCAGCCTTCCTTGGGCTCTTGATATCTTGCCCTTCTCCATGCTGTTCTATTGCATTGGCTACTTGTTGAGTCGTTTTCTCATGCCATGCATGCAGAAATCCGAGCCGAAGGCATCGTTGCATATTGTCTATGCTGTCATCGGTATGGCAGGACTTGACCTGCTGTGGATATTCGATGAATTGACCGGACTAAGCGTCAACCTCAACGGTGCAAGTACCAGCAATCCATTTTGGATGCTATGCGCAGTATTGCTTGGTTTTATATCGTCGCTCATGCTTTGCGTTGCTATCGGCTGCCGGCTGCTGCAGTTCTTTGGCAGGGCGTCACTTACCATCATGTGCGTGCATGAACCAGTGAAACGAGCGCTGATCTTTGTTATGGCGAAATTCTTGGGATGAATACAGGTGCATTGCGAGCGAATCTTGCGTGTGCGATGCTGGTGACTGTTGTCACTGTAGCTATTGGCATTGCTGTTCATCTCATTATGGACAGGTTTGCTCCTGTGTTGATCGGCAGTTCCCGTCACAATCTGGCTTCGCAAGGCAAGGGCATGATGGGAAAACATTTGCGGTTGGCATCATAGTTGCGATGGAACGTCGCTTTGTTGTTGTAATGCCTGTAGGAAGTCGGCATCTCGATTTCGCTTTGCCCGTTGATTGCATTCATCCGCAATGGTGGTGTCAGTGTGACAGATGATTTGCCGCACTGACACCACTGGCAGGTTCAGCTAAGTGTTCGTTCTTCCTGCAGATGTTTGATTTGCTTTTCGATTCCGTTCCACACCAGTTCGAGACAGCGGCCACGGTTGCGGTTCACGGTCACTGCAACAGGCCTTGACGCATGAAGTCAATCAGAGTGCAGACAAAATAGATCGTCAACAGGATGCCGAGGATTTGCAGAATGGCGAAGGGCTGCTGCAGAGGGTAGACCGAGAGATTGTGCACTTTTGGTCATGGCCGCCCGTGGCACGATGATCAGTTCGCTTCCTCCAGCGTGCCGCCAAACCGGAGCATGTCGAGGTTCCGGCGAGCGGTACGCCCTCCGTCCGCCGGAACGCTCGTTTATCTGGACACCCGACGATCTCGTCGTCCTGAAGCGTCGGGCATCGCGTTGAGTACCTCGGCGCCTTCTGCGTGACGAGCCGGTCGAGCCTGGCCCTGGGCGTGTGCCGGCCAATCCGCATGGTGTTCTCGGGCATAGTTCCGTCTCCTGGTTTCCAATCGCGGTTGTTCATTTTGGCGGATGAAAGAACCGTACGCAGGACGAGGCCCATGGCCCTCTTATGTCAGGGCGGGAATCCGAAAGCGCGCAAAAATTCGAACGTTATCCTCTCACATTTAACAAGACGAACTCATTAAATGGAAAAAGCTAATGGAATAGCTAAAAGTATCTACATGATGCATTATTGTGGTAGCATAGCTTTTTTACCAAGGAGGCTCCAAGTGTTATTGAGTGATAGCAAAATCCGCGAGTTAATTAGCAGTGGCGTCTTGACCGAAACGCGAAGCGAAAATCTTGGGCCTGTTTCCTACGACCTTACCACTAGAGCGTTTCACACTAGGGAAAGGCAGAGCCTTGAAAAAGTTACTCTATCTCCAGGTGATTCTACATATGTTTCTACGGTCGAAATTATCAAGCTACCCAAGAATATAGCCGCGAGAGTGTTGCTGAGGAATTCTCGAATTCGTCAAGGCCTGAGCTTGGATGCGCCTCTTTATTTCCCGGGACATCACACTAGAGTGTTTTTCCGCGTGACAAATATGAGCAGCGACCAAATCACCTTGAGCACGAGCGACGGTATTGCCCAACTTGTTTTCGAAACAGTTGAAGGTAACGTTGAGCACCCTTACAAAGGTAGCTTCTCCGACGAACTCGACTATCGGGGTTTGGGTGGATACAAAGACATTTATGCAAATGAAATTGAGATGATTGACAAGAAGACCGATGAGGTTCGGGATATTGAAAAGCATATGTATGCCAACGTCCTGGCGCTCATGGCTATTTTTGCAGCTATCTTCACATTGGTAAATGTGAATGTCGTCGCTGCTGGCAAATGCCTCTCCCAAGTTCTTGTACTTAACCTTACTACAGTAGGTAGTTTTGGTGCCCTCGTTGCATTGATTACCGCAGTAGTAAAGCCCAAGGAACGGTGGGCAAGAATCACACCTTGGATTGTGGCCGTCGCTGCTTTCGCAGTAGCAATTCTTGTTGCGATCTTCCTTTAGTGGACATTTCGCTATCAGGTCAAATCTTAGATGATATACAGACCTCGACGTTGAGGTGCATAGCAGTCTGAGATCTCCCCGGAATAAAGGCCTAGTTTCCATCAAACTAGGCCTTTATTATGCGGTATAAGCCACGTGTATCTTTGGCTTAAATAAGCAAGAAGGCGCTGTGCCTGCACAATTCAGACTTTGCTCCACTGACGCGAATTGCGCAGATACGGTCTTGGAAATCACCTTTATTTAGAGTAATTCACCATTCTTTTGCACCATTCCTCAATGGATGGCTACCGCCGGATAACCGTAGATCGCCATGCCGGCTTTCATTAGATGCAATACCATGTGCGTTGCCTCAATAACATCCGGATACTTGCCCATGTCTCGCCTATATATGGTAGATGCGAGCTTGTGCAGTTATGAAGACCGCAGTCGGTTCGTTATGAATGCGCAGACGGCGGCAGCAACCAGCAACAGAAGCGATGCGACGGCGAGCGCTTGGATTGTGGAGCCGGTACGGGGCATGTCTGACTGCTTGGGCTCGGCGGGCTTACCAGGCTCATCTGGCTTGGCTGGCTCTTCTGGCTTGGCGATGGATTTGATGTTCACTGTTACTTGCGTGCTGATTTCATCATGGCCGGAGGTACGGAATTGCGGGTCCGCTCCCCCATCGGCGGTTTCAGCATTGCGTGTTGCAGTGATGGTGACGGTTTGGCTTACCGCATCAAATGCCTTTCGCTTGGCGACTACCTGCAGCGCGAGCTCGATCTGCTTGTTCAGAGCTTGCAGTTGCTCGGCATCCGCTACGAGACGATAGTCGGAAATACCGTTCAGTTTGGTTCTGGTGAGATCCAGCAGACTGTCGTTGGTTAGATTCTGCAAGGTTGAGCCTTGCTCAAGTGCTACCGTGGGGTAATCACTTGAAATAGCCAGCTCACTGATATTAAACATGCCGTCACCGCCATCTGGAATCAGGCCTGCCATGTCGGCCAAGTAGGGTGTGAGATTCTCCGTAGTGGAGAATGAGCCGCCCATGAGCACGAGCGTGTCAAGACCGGCGGGGATTACGCCATGGTACTCACCGCCGCGAATGCTCACATAGCCGAGGTGTTCCGCATCGTCCAACATGCCGATCAGTGTTGGTGCGGTGAATGTCCCTGTGGAAATACTGGCCTCGGCAGAGGCACCGCTTGTTTCCGCGAACCGCATGAGCGTGGTGTTCGATGTGAAGTTACCACCTTGAATACGCAACGCTCCACGGCAGTCGATTGCAGGATTATCTCCGCCGACAACCGTGCCCGATCCGGTGATGGTGAGCTGCATGTTGGCAGGAACGGTGATTGCCGTGGTATTGCTGGCGTTGAGCACATGTCCGTTCAATTCGAGCGTAATCCCGCGCACCACTTTCGATGGGGTGACGGTGACGCTTTCCGTAGTATCGGTAAGCAATGTGACCGTATTGTTCTTCATCGACGTATGGCCAATCGCGTCTTGCACGCTCATATAGGTCGTGTCGCCCACTTGAGCGACCGGCTGCGGCTCATCTGCAAACGCCATCATGGGAAACAACATCGTTCCCGATAATGAGATAATCAAGAAAAACGCGATAATCGCCGTCGAAAGCGTTGACAACATATGGATGTGGTTTGATTGCAGGCGTTCGACCGCCTGCTTTTCATGCTTATACATGATCGTTCCTTGCATGGAGCGGTGATTAACTATTTCAAACGCACCGAAATGCGTGTAGACCACCCTCAGCTCTGAGGGATAAAGAAAAGCAAAATAACAATATTACAGCGTTGAAAAATTATCTCACACAATCTACATAAAAAGCAAATCCACTGCCGAAAGAAACTAGACAAATGATAGAGTAACTAACTCTATATCAGTAGTATTGCAATCATGTCGGCAATTCCCCAGAAATTCTTTATACAAGTAAAGAATAACAGTCAATAGCAAAAGATACACCATAATTCAAATACTATAGGAAAGTTTTCTTACTTATACGTCAGTATTGCATGCAAAAACGACGCGATTCATCTAAACGATACAGACACCCCTTGAACCGCGTCATACCCCACTATTTCCCAGTGCATAACACCTTAGGACAGAAGGAAAAATAAAGGCTCGGTAAGAGCGAACCCCAAAAGGTTCAGAGCACACCCTGATCGCTTGGAGTCTGCGAACCAGAGCCAGAATCGCTACCAGAACCGGAATCAGAACCGCCATTGCCAGGCTTGACACCAGCACCAGGATTACTACCGGAATTAGGATTATTGCCAGGTGTGATAGGAGCCGAGGGAGTCAATCCGCCGGAAGGCTGCCGCGTGTACTGGTAGTTGTACGAATTGCCAGTACTGCTCTGTTGCCGCTGTTGCTGCTGTTGATTCTGCGCAGCCAACGCGTTCATGGAAGCATTCACATCATCAGATGCGGTTTGCAAATCCGTTATCGACTGGTTAATGGCATTAGTATCGGTACTGTTGCCATTGAACAGTTCCAAAGCATGGTCAATGGCACTCTGCAACGTCACTCGCGTGGAATCATCCGCCACTTGGTACAGGCTATTGTCAAGCAGTGACTGCGCATTATTGATGGCTGCTTCAAGCTTCTTCAGCGCATCAGCGTTGTCTTGCTTCTCCTTAGCCTTCTGACTGTTCGTAACGGCTGTTGCAGAATCATTCAAGGTCTTGGACTGGCTTTGCAACGTAGGCAGTTGCTTGTTCATGGCTTTACTGCGCTGGCGAAGTTCAGCGTTGCTCAAATCAGCACTGCACTCCCCCACCGATGTAAGATTCTGCGCATCTTTCACTGCAGACTGCAACGTGGTCAGCGTTTTCGCATCCGAAACCTGATCGCTTTTCACATTCTGCAACGACTTGGCGTTCTTCAACGCCGCCTTGTATTCCTTCACAGCCTTCTCATATGCCTTGGAAGACTTTTTGCACATACTCAACGCGGTACGGTGCTGTTCGTTCCGTTCAAGCCCCTGGTCATACTGTTGGCGCTGCCAAACACCGAATCCAACGCCCGCGGCAACCAACGCCACTACGGCTACACTCGCAACGGTAATAATAATTGTCTTGCGATGTGACTTCTTCGGCGGAACCGGAACAAGCTTCAATGGATCATGCTCATCGTTCTCCATGTCAGACAGGTCATCCGGCATGGGCAGGCTTTCAGGTATGAAGGTAGTAGAAGCAGATGCAGGGGAATCCACAAAAAGCGGCATAGTGGAATCCACAGAAGAGGCTGACTCTACCGGAGACGCGAACGAAACAGTTCCCTCGGCAGATTCGGCAGATGGTGAAGCATCAGCAGACTGTGTAACATCGAGCGTTGCAATCGAAGAAGACGTCGAATCAGGCTCGCACGACGAGGCGGAATCGTTTTCAGCACCAGAAATATGCTTTTCTGCAATATTCGGAAAATCCTCAACACGAAGGTTTACCGTGGGCGCATCACTCACAGGCGTGGATGACGTGGCAGTGGTCATGCTTGTGGCTGCAGCCTGCGCATAAGCCGCATCAGATGCCTCGCCACGTTCCACAGCCGACTCAACTTCCGAAAAGGTGATCGGTGGAATATCCCAGAACGTATCCACCACATCATGATCGGAAGCCGACTGCGCCTTGGTCTGCTGCTTGCCCTGAGAGTCCAAAGAGTCTCCCGATGAAACAAGATGCGACAGATTCGGCACAGTATTGTTGTTGTCACCCATGTTGATTCCTTATTACAGCGTGAGACCGAAGCTTCACGCTCCGGTCTCACGTTCACGCCTTATACACTACTTGCGGCTACTTTTTGTGGCTTTTCTTCCGCGGAGCATCCTCGTAATAGTAGTAATAGTAGTTCGAATTGGAATGCGTCTTCTTCAGATCGGCATAGTTGAAGATGAAACCAAGCACAGGGACCTTGGCTACATGCAAAGATTCAGAAATCTCCTTGAGTTCCTTCTTCTCGCACACGCCACGACCGGTCACCAGAACAAGGCCCTTGGCCCAACGGCCGAACACGATACCATCGTTGGAAACACTCAACGGAGCGGTATCAATAATAACGTAATCATACTGGGTCAAAGCCTGCTCGACCATAATACGCATGGTGTCTGATCCAAGAAGCACGCCAGCATTCGCCGGGCGTTTACCAGCAGGAAGAATATGCAGAGTCGGCTTCCAGTAATTCTGCACCACATCTTTCGGAGACATCTGACCAGAAAGCACGTGCGCCAAACCGGCAGAACCTTCAAGACCCAAATGATGAGCAACGGAAGGATGACGCAGATCAGCGTCGACCAACAGCACGCGAGCACCATCTTCAGCCAAAGCCGCAGCCACGTTGATTGACGTGGTGGTTTTGCCTTCAGAAGGCTGCGCACTGGTAATAACCAGCAGCTGCCCCTTGCCCGCAACCTTATCGGTCTGCAAGAATTCGATATTAGTGTGAATACGACGGAATTCCTCAGCGATAGGGCCATTAGGCTGGCTGACGAGCACTGGGCGCTTCTCACCTAGGGAATTATCCTGAGGCACGGAACCCAAGGAAGACGCCCCAACCAAGCTGCGCACGTCGGAAGTCTCCTCGACCTTAGTGTTCAGCATGTCTTTCAGTAGTGCGGCGAACACTCCAAGCACCAGACCTGCGACCACGCCGACCGCCAGATACAGCGGCTTATTCGGCGAGCTCGGGCTTTCAGGCACACGCGCCCTCTGCACGATGGAGATCTTCACCGGGGACTTATCTGCCGCGGAATACAGATCATTTTGAATCACGTTCTGCATAGACACTGCCACCGCATTGGCAATGTCGGACGCCTGCTGCGCGTCACCGTCTTCCGCGGAAATGTTCACGAACGCGGTGTCCGTAGGATTGGTGACAGTCAGTTGCTCGGCCAGACTCTTCACTGAAGTATCCAGTCCAAGATCTTTGATGACCGGCTCAAGTACGGTTTCGGTGGTTGCCAACGTTGTATACGACGTGATCTGGCCGGCGATGTACGTGCCACCCGTGTACTGCTGGCTAATGCCCGCATCATCCCCTTGGGATGCATTGTACGTAGCCATGGCCTGAGCCGTGGCGGTATACTTCGGCGGAACCAAGAAGGTGTACGCAGCCACCCCGGCGAAAACCATCACAAATATGATGGCCGCGGTGACCAGATGCTTGCGAATGATACGCATCAAATCCATCAGCGTGATGCCGTCTTCAGAATCCTCTTCAACGGCAACCTGCTGGACGTTAGTGTTCTCTGCGGAAGTCACTGAACCCCTCATCTCCGTATATCAAAAATCTTAAGAAATGCTACCCCACCCCCTAGAAATAGAGTCGATTTTATCAGGCAGCAATCGCTTTTTTCACTATTTATCCATACGAATGTGCCATGATAAAAAGCTGGAACACCTAACAGAGGGGGATTAATGTCTCAACATGCGAGCGCTCACGCCGCCCGTTCTCACAAGCTTCGCAATACATTGCTTGTTATTACGGCACTGCTCATCCTGCTGGTCATTGCCGGGGGCGTCATCGGTCTGAATTTCTACAAGCAGGCGAAGGAAGTCAAAGCTCACGAGGAGCAGGCGGTCTCGTCTCTTTCGGCCATCACCAACGTCAATACGTTGAAGGATGCGCAGGCGTCGGATGCCGCGATTCAGCAGGCGCAGACCCATACCGCCGCGGCAAAAGATATTGCCAATGGAACACTGTGGAACATGCTGTCGAAGATGCCGGTTGTGGGCGGTGATGTTACCAACGTGCAGGGCATGACGCAGGTGGTGGATGATTTGGTGCAACAAACACTGCCGTCACTCACCGATGTGGTACAACAGCTTGCGAACGCGCAGATCAGCGGCGAGAATGGCCAGTTGAATCTTCAGCCCATTGTGGATGCGCAAGATGACTTCTCTTCGGTAAGCAAGCAGGTGAAGTCGTTGAATTCGAAGCTCAGCAATCTGCCTGAACCACGTATCGGCATGGTGAAGAAGGCATATTCGCAGAGTCGCAGCCAGTTCACCAAGGTTACGGACATGGTGGAGCAAGTGAACAATGCGCTACAGATGCTCCCCTCCTTCTTGGGACAGAACGGTGTCCGAACGTATCTGCTGGTGGCGCAGACCACTTCCGAACAACGTTCCGGCGGCGGACTGGTGGGCTCCATGGGTACGTTGCAGACCGATCATGGACAAATTCAGGTCGGTGAGTTCCATCACAATGGAGACTTCATTAACGGCAGTAATGGCAATGCTTCGGAACATGCCGTGTTCAAGGGGCCTCTGGGATTCTCCTTCGATATTCGCGACACGTTCGCGGTGCCAGACATCGCCCGCAATGCGGAAATGATGAATGAAGCTTGGCAGCGTTCCCAATATGCTTGCGATGTTGACGGTATCGTATCTATCGATCCGGTGTTCATCCAGAAAATGGTGGAGATCAACGGCAATGTGACGCTGGAAGATGGTACTGTGCTCACCGGCAACAATACCGCTGAATACATGCTCAACACCATCTATAAGGAAGTTCCTGTATCTTTACAAGACACGTATTTCGAATACATCGCCTCCACCATCATGAACAACGCCTTCAGCAACATGGACATCACCAAGATGATGAAGGTGGCTCAAAGCATCGGCGAATTAACTAAGAACCGTCATTTCTACGCATACACGTTCCATGATGATGAAGCCAAATATTTCCAAGGTGCCGGACTCGCCAAGGGCACTCCAGACAGCGAGACCGATCCGGAAGTGGGCATTTACCTCAACGAACAGAATCCGTCGAAGTTGGGATGGTATATCGACCGTAAGGCGCAGATTACCAAAACCGGTCAGAATGCCGATGGGTCGAAAACCTACCATGTCACCTACACGTTGACCAATACGCTGACTTCCGGCGAAATGGCCACCTGCACCGGCTATATTCTGGGCGGCGAGCAGGCGGGTGTAACGGGTAAGCCTGTTGCGGCTCCAGGAACGTCTGCGCAGCGTATGCTGTTTTACGCGCCAAAGGGTGGTTCCATCAGTGAGATCACCTCATCCGGAGACGTACGAGACCAAAGCAATGCTGTGATGGATGATCAAAAACTGGTCACCAATGTGGCTTATATCACCCCCGGGGAAAGCGTGACTTTCGATTTCGACGTGACCACCTCGCCGAAGGCCGAAAGCGATCTAACCATCGATCAGACACCATCCGGCAAAATGACTAACGAGGTCAACTACCAGTACTGACCGATTCGTGCCGGCACTGACTGAAAGCGCCGGCACGAAATCGTCGACCATGACGGCCACTGTCATCTAAGCCCACATATTGTAGGTGGTAGTGGGCTGCCCAGAACAAATCTGCGAGCGCACAGGCGCTATACCCATGCTGTAATGCTTTTTCATGCTTTTCAGCATGGTTCGCAGAGCATTATTGGTCTGGTTGGCCGCGATACGGAACTTGTCGAACGACTTGCCGTGCGGGTCATCGATATCTTTGGGAGTGGGCAACATCGGACGAATCATGGAAGAGACTTTGATAACAGATGCAAGGCGCTCCTGGATGGTCAGTCCGCTTACCATGCCGTTTTGCGCGCAGTATTGGCACATGTTGGCGAAGTCGTTAAGCAGAAATGTATAACGGACCGCGCCTGGCGCGAGGGCAACGATGTCTTTGCGCTGTTCTTTCTCGAAGCAGAGAATCAGATCAGCACCCTCAGCCATAGATCGGGTGAGTCTGCGGGATCGGAATCCGCTTGGTTCAATGTTGACGCTGGTCATAAGTCTGGCACTGGACGGATCCATCTGGCATCGCGGAAGGCCACGCGTGCCGGCGCTAGAAACCTGCACAGTGGTGCCAGCGAGGTAGCGAGTGAGCAAGAGTTCGCCCATAGGCGACCGGCAGATATTGCCTGTACAGACGAACATGATATGCATACCGCACACCCCTTTGTATCTCTACCTAACTTATGGAAACTACAATCCTCAATCTTACCTCAGGTATAGATATTACAATTTGGGGTTTAACCGTTTTACCCCTTAGGGGATACCGCAGGAAACACATACACCCCCGACACAGGAGCGTGCTTCTTTAGTTGCAGGCTTATCGCAGAAGTTCGTTTCCGCCGCCACTTTCCGCCGCTATGCAATGGTTAGGGTGGCAAGCAGTGCGAGATGGTCGGAACCTTGAATCCGCTTGGTTGCAAGATCAGTTGCACGCACGCCCTTGTCGTAAATAATATGGTCGATTTCAGCAATCGGAAATACTGCAGGGAACGTCATATGCAGGCCCTCCCCCGCGCTCTGACCAGCGTCAGTAAAACGATCACCAAGCAAATATCTAAAACTTGCATGATCCCACGTGGAATTAAAATCACCCATCAAAACATATGATTCATTATTGTCATAATGCCGTAATTGAGCGATAGAATCCAAACTTTTATTCCATAAACCTTGATTTCTGGGACGCGGAGAAAAAGGATGTACCGACCCGAATCTCACTTTTCTTCCGTTGAGCACAACGGTTGCAGCAGGGATGCTGCTTGATTCTATAGGAATAAGATTCTCAGTTGTTTCCTGCAATGGATGCGCACTGTACAGCACATTCACACCGCCATTATCATGCCATGTAAGCTGCGGAGTAACGGAATATGGAAGATAATCTGCGATTCCCTCATCGTTCAGTCTGTTCAGCAAATCCGAAGAAACCTCTTGCATTGCCAAGACTTCGATATGCTCTTCGCGTATTGTTTCAACGATTTGTTGCGCATCGGCAACACCCTGCTTCGTGTTGAACGTCATAATACGAACCGTTGCCATGGGCTGTGCGGCAGGGCTGGCAGCCGGCACAACATACCCCCAATGCCAAGCGACCTGTATGACCACGCATACCGCGCTCAATGCAGCCAACGCTCTTCGTTTGCCGATACGGCAAATTGTCAGAGCAAAAACCGCAATCACAGCGGAAAGCAAACCCAGCCACGGCATCAGCGCAACAACCAGAGGCACATAGCGTTTGCCATCAAGATTATTCGGCAGCATGCGCAACAACATCGCCACCACAATGACCGCGGTGACCAACCAAAGCAAAGCTGTCAGCAACGTTGAACGCGTTTCGCGATGCGTTTCATTGCGCTGAACGTCGCCAAGTCGAGTCATGCGCGCTCCTTTCCTGTTCCATATTCCCGTTTCATCTTCCTGTTCCACGCAATCCGCAATCGTATGCAATCATATGTTGCAACCGAAAGTCTTACGCATCGTTTTTCACAACATCTCTTCTCGTGAACGCTACCCGCGTTCATCCCCGCATATGTTTCCCGCACGCATGTAGGATGACGCCTTCACAAGAGTGCCACTATATGGACACTTTCCGGCATTTGGAATAGTTCTGATACGTTCATCCGATAGTCTATAGGTTACAAAACGGCGCTTAACAAAAAGAGGCAATCGCAAAAGAGGCAATCATGAGCGAAGAGGCAATGCGAGAAGAAGTGGCGCAAGCTGTGGAAGTGGCCGCAAACAAGGCCGCCGAAGAGGAAATCAGCAAGCTATCCGAATTCGAAAGCGCCATCGACGAAACGCTCGCCTCCGGCTATTTGGACGATACGCTCACCGTCACCGACGCAGACGGCGTGGCGCAAGTGCTGCCGGTGCTTGATTCCGAACCAATCTCACACCTGGTGGAAGGCTTGGAAGCCGTAGGCGGGAGCGCCAATGTGTTCGTGCGCACCAGCGCAGGCGTGGTGGCCCTCAGCGTAGTGGAATACAAGCCCAACGAAGAAGAGTAGCCGTCGCAGCATGCACGGTCAGGCGGCACGCCTACGGTTGAGGGCGCGTTGCACGGTTTCATGCGTGGAACCGGCACCCTGGCCGCGCACGCCGAAGAACACCATCAGCACCATCACGAAGCAGATTGCCGCACTGACACGAAGCGCCCACTGAATGCCGAACACGTTGGCAGCCGCATACACGGCTTTTTGGCCACCGAGCGCAGTCCAGCGAAGAGACGTGAACGTCTCCATCAAAATCACCAACACCGGAGCGCCAATCGCGCCCGCAATCTGACGAACCGTATTCGTCACCGCGGATCCGGCGCTCACCTCTTCCGGTTCCAAACAATTCAGTGACCATGTGGTGATCGGCATCAACACGAAACCCATGCCGATCTGACGCACAAACTGCCAAATCGACACCCACCAAATCCACGAGGTCATGGAAATCAAACTCATCATGACCGTGCCGAAACACAAGGTAATCGTGCCTATCAACGCCACCGGGCGTGCTCCGAAACGGTCAAGCACCTTACCACCGAAAAACTGCGAAATGCACTGGCCCAAAGCACCCGGAAGCATCACCAGGCCGCTAATCGCGGCAGAATAGCCACGGCAATCCTGAATGTACAGGGGCATAATCACCATAATCGAACTGAACGCGAAGAACGCGAGCGCGGCTGTGATCGTGCCAACAGTAAAACTACGATTCTTCAACACGCTCAAATTCAGCAGCGGCGGCTGCGCTTCAGGATTTTCAATCTGCCTGCGCGCGCCATGAATCTGGCGGAGCACAAACCAAATAATTCCCGCAACGCCAATCGCCATTGGCAGCCAAACCATAGGATTTACAAACGAATACGATTCAATATTCGTAAAGCCGAACATTAGCCCGCCGAAACCGAAAATAGACAGTCCAACGGAAAAAAAGTCAGCCTTCGCGGTTTTATCATTCTCACCGAAATTATGCAATCCAAAATAGGCAAGAAGCAGCGAAATTACGCCGATAATGGTCAACGTGAGGAAAATTGAACGCCAACCGTTCAAGTCCGTCTGCACACCGCCAAGCGTCGGGCCGATCGCCGGAGCCACGCTCATCGCCATGCCAACCGTACCCATTGCGAAACCACGGCGAGACAGCGGATAAATCGAAAACACCGTGATCTGCAACACCGGCCACATCACACCCGTGCCAACCGCCTCAAGCAAACGCCCGATCAGCACCATCAAAAAAGTTGGACCAAGCCAAGCGAACAGTGAACCGATCGTGAACACAACCATGGAAACAAGCACGATTTCACGCGTCGAAAAACGTCTCGTAAGGTATGCCGTGAGCGGCACCATCACGCCCATGACCAGCTGGAAAATCGATGTCAGCCACTGACCGGTCGTAACGGAAATACCGAAATCACTAACGATCGTCGGCAACGCGGCGCTCAACTGCAATTGCGTGAAATTACCGACGAACGTAATAAATGTAAGAATCGCAATGGAAATAAACGCCGTGCGCGTTAAATGACCGTTCTGATACGATTCCTCTCGAGTAAGCGCTCGGGACATGCTCCGCTTCGCTGACATCAATCACCTTCCCCACATTCAAACGCACAAACTATATGATAGCCCGTGTGACAGAGTCATGGATATTCGCCTGCGGATTCCTGTTTTTGCCATTTCGGGGTAACGCTCCCCCATTTAGAGGTATCATGACACACGAAAGAGATAGGCAGGTTTTCGGCGCAGGCAGCGTCGGAGAGAGAGAGAGAGAGAGGGATGACAGTCAGGGCCATATTCCACATCTGCATGGAGTTGTGGGGCGTTGTCATATGCCTGATTTTCGCAGGCGGAATTTTCATTGCCACACCACAAAAAACCAGACGAACTCGCATCAAAATACTCATGCAAATCGCCTGCATGCTTCTTCTTGGAGCCGACGCGCTCAGCTGGTATTTTCACGTAGGTGCAGGCGAAACCACATACTATATGGTTCGCATAAGCAATTTCTCAGTATTCTGCATCAACTATATTTTCATGAGTTTCTTCGCAACCTATGTTTGGTTGACAGTGAGCAAAAATCAGCATCGCAAACCAGCCGCATTGCATACCGTCTACGCATTATCCGTAATTGGAATTCTCTTACTTATCATTACTCAATTCACTGGTCTTTTCTACTATTTCGATGACCACAATCTTTACCATCGTGGCAATTTCTATCTTCTTTCGCAGGCAATTGCGGTCTTGGGAATCGCATTATGCCTCTTCATGCTGATCTCATATCGCAAGAATCTTAATCGCATTATTTTCCTTTCCATGATGTCGTTCTTCGTGCTACCAGTATTGGCGACCATCTACCAAGCACTGGCATACAGTTTTTCATTGCAATGTTTGGCGATCGTGATTTCCACACAGATTATGTTCGTCATGGACACCGTGGAAATGAACATGCGATTCTACTCGCAACAGTCCGCCTACGAAAAAGCAAGGTACGAAGCCGAACATGACGGCATGACCGGTTTGCTGAACAAAAAAGCGGGATGGAAACACATGCGCAAATATTTCGACCGCATGGATTCGCACGACGAAGCGATGCTGATGTTCGTCGACATCGACGATTTCAAAACCATCAACGACACATACGGACACACAGTCGGCGATTTCTGGATCCGCGAGGTCGCATCCCAACTTCGGCACATCTACCGGCAAGATGACATCATCTGCCGATACGGCGGCGACGAATTCATAGCACTCATCCGAAACACCGCCAGCGAACAGGTGCTCGAAACCACGCTGGGCATGTTCTTCCAACAGTTGACACGCGCCTCGGAACAGCACGGGCAAGACGTGCATTGCAGCGTAGGCGTGTGCCGCATTGCCGCCATCCGCATCAGCGGAAACAGGGATATCAGCAGAAACACGGATGGAGGAAACGGCGAAGATACCAGAGGCGGCGTGGATTTCGGCCAATGCGTCAAACAGGCCGACCTGGCGCTGTACGAAACCAAGCGATCCAACAAAGGAACATTCACCGTCTACAATTACGACCGCTCCTAGCCAGCATCCGCAATCTGCATCAGGAGCGGCCGGAAAGCGTAAGGAAGACGAGAATCACATTAAGCGCAACAATCAGCGAAACAACTACCATATTGATCGCGAATTTCACCGGACCATCCACATAATCGCCCATTAATGAGCGATCGTGAGTGTATTTCATCAGCGGAATGATTGCGAACGGAATACCGATCGACAGTACCACCTGCCCTATGATCAGCGCCTCCGTCGGATTCTTCGCAAACCACAGTACAACCAACGCCGGCACAAGCGTCGTGATGCGGCACGCCCACATCGGCGCTTTGACCCGCAACAGTCCATGCATAATTTCGGCGCCGGCATACGTGCCGACCGATGT
>SKEE01000421.1_pt1 | contig 49665 bp, 41 predicted proteins | sample 4826661 | NCBI WGS metagenome assembly SKEE01 (sample SAMN11008817, study PRJNA524170) | human gut metagenome | biome: Human fecal sample; material: Feces; isolation source: fecal sample from pouch patient p20 | host: Homo sapiens | place: Israel: Tel-Aviv | collected 2016-11-14
GAATGCCTGAGCCAGACCTTCAAATTCCCCGGACAGTTCGGTACCCATATCGACTTCCCGGGTCACTTCATCAAGGGCAAAGCGCTGTCCGAAAAGTATGATGTGAACGACCTGATCTTCCCGCTGGTGGTCATCGATATTTCCCAGCAGGCCAAGAAAGACCCCCGCTACGCCGTGACGGTAGAGGACATCAAGGCCTATGAAGCAAAGTACGGTCCTATCCCGGATGGTGCGCTGGTGGCTCTGCGCAGCGACTGGTATAAGAAGTGGCCGGATATGGATGCGCTGTCCGGCATCGACGCAGAGGGCAAAGAAAATGCCCCCGGCTGGTCGCTGGAAGCATTGGAGTATATCTACAAGGTGCGCAACGCCGCCGCCAACGGCCACGAAACGCTGGATACCGATTCCTCTGCGGTGGCGGAGGAAAAGGGCGACCTTGCCTGCGAGCGCTATGTTCTGGACAACGACAAGCTGCAGGTGGAGGTGCTTGCAAATCTGGATAAAGTGCAGCCTGCCGGTGCGGTAGTCATCGTTTCTTATCCCCGCATTGAAGGTGCAACTGGTCTGCCTGCACGGGTCTGGGCCATCACCGAATAAGAGTTGGGAAGTTGGAAGATGAGGTGGAAGCCTATGTGGGTCATGCCCCCGGCGGTGTGTGCCCCTTTGGGGTGAATGAGGGCGTGGCGGTCTATCTGGACGAGAGCCTGCGCAAGTTTGATACCGTCTACCCGGCGGCGGGCAACGGCCACACCGCCGTCAAGCTGACCTTGCAGGAGCTGGAAGCAGCCGCCGGAGCCGAGGGCTGGGTGGATGTCTGCAAGGAGCCGGAAGGCGAATAAGGCATTATACAATAAACGCAAAGGGAGCTCTGCACGGACCTTCGTCCGTGACAGAACTCCCTTTTTTAGCTTTATAGAAAAACCATAAGTCATCTGCCACGCTCAACGGAGCAAAAACCACACGCCCAGCAGGAGCGCAAGGAAGATCAGGTTGGACAGGGTGAACAGCCCAAAATACTGCTTCTTCCCCTGTGGCAGCTCCCGTGCGATCTGCCGGTAGGAAATAAGACTGGCCATGGATGCGATCAAAGTGCCAAGACCTCCCAGATTGGTGCCGATGATGAGGGCTTGTGTCTCTGCCGTGAACCCGGACAGCAGCAGGGCGGCGGGAACATTACTGGTGACCTGCGAAGCAAGAACCGCCACCAGAACTTCCCGGCCGGTCAAAAACTCCTGGAGCCAGCCGGAAAAAGCCGGAATGCGCCCCAGATTGCCAATGAAGATGAAAAAAGCCACAAAGGTCAGAAGCAGGGAATAGTCCACCGCCCGTAAGGTGTGCGGGTCTGCAAAAAGAACGCAGACGAGTACAGCGGCAAAGGCGATGCCATAGGGCAGCACCCGGATCACGGACAGCAGGCAAACGACAAACAGAATCAGATACAGCAGGATAATTTTCTGATCCCCCTGAGAGGCAAAAGAAACAAGCTCGTCCACGGAGAGGGAGGCAGAGGCTTTCCGGCAGACCAGCGCTGCCCAAGCCAGCAGCAGGAGCAGAGAGACCAGGGTGTAGGGCAGCATAAGAAGCACAAATCCCCCGATGCTCATGCCGCTTTTTCCGTAAAGATAGAGGTTCTGCGGGTTGCCGATGGGGGTCAGCATGCTGCCAAGGTTTGCTGCAATGGTCTGCATACAGACCACCGGGACCAGAAGGGAGCGGCGGACATCCGCTCCCAGACGGCTCAGGACCACGAACGTAAAAGGAACGAAGGTCAGCAGGGAAACATCGTTGGTGATGAACATGCTTCCGAAAAAGCACAGCCCGACCAGTACCAGCGTCAGCTGAAAGGTGCTGTGGGTGCGGGACAGCAATGCCCGGCCCAGTCCATCAAAAAAGCCCTGCCGCCGCAGCCCGGCCATGACCGTCATCAGGGAAAACAGGATCGCCAGCGTGCGCAGGTCGATGTAGCCGAGATACTGCGCATCCGGCGGAACAAAGAAGGCGGAGACAACGGCCAGCACAGCGGCTGCGGTGAGGACCGTTTCCTGCTGAATGAATTGTTTGAGTTTCATAGAGACACATCCTTGTAGTTGTAAAGGCTGCCCTGCTGCGATGCCGGGCGGCCTTTTTTCGTATTTCAGAGCAACAGCTCAAACGACCCGATCATCAGCGGCATGGTCAGGATGGAAAGCAGCGTGCTCAGGACATAGATCGCGCTGGAATGAGAAGCATCCCGGTCATAGAGCTGTGCCATGGAGGTGACCGTTGCACAGGCGGGGGTAATGGCAGAAAGGTAGACCGTCATCAGGATGGACTTGCCGTCCGGGATCCAAAGAGATGCGTGAACTGCCCAAAGCAGCAGAACGATGACCAGCGGAACACCCAGCAGACGCAGAAATACCGGCAGATAGTTGCGCGGGGTGCAGAAAACCTTTTTGAGGGGGACTTCCGCAATGGCCATGCCTGCCAGCAGCATTCCCATGGGGCCGATCATATTGCCGACACTGCTCAGTGTGCTGGGGATCGGGGCAGGCAGCGAGACGTGCAGCAGGTACAGCAGCGCACCGGCTGCAATGGCGATCAGATTGACATTGGTAAGGAGCTTGCGCCATTCCAGCCGGGCAGACCCCTGCAGGCAGGCGCTTGCATGGGTCCAGAGCAGCACCAGCTGTACAATGACAAAGGCGCAGGAGTAGACAACATATTCCTCCCCCAGCAGGGCCTGCACGATGGGGATGACCAGCGCGGCGGCATTGCTGTAAATGATATTGACCTGCTCCACGGCGTCCAGCTTGAGAGCTTTGCGGAACAGCGCATTCAGAAGCAGAAATACAACGTGCATTCCAACGGCGATGCCCATGGAATAAAGCAGCCCGGTGCGGATCTCCGGTGTATCCTTGATCTGAAAGGCGTTCAGAACGACACAGGGCATGACCAGATAGACAAAGACCACAGACAGCACCTTACTGTCCGATGCCTTCAACAGGCCGGTTTTCACAACGGCATATCCCATCAGCAGAACCAGAAATAGCTGTGCGATCTGCTGCATCAATAAAAGGCTGATTTGCATTTGGATCTCCTCTTTTGCAATTCATTTTTGCAGCACCATCCTACTCCATTGGCGGGGCATCGTCAAGAGAAAACAGAGAAAAAACGTGTGCCGGAGGAACTTTTTTAAAAGATGAAAGCGAATTTTACGGAGGAAGAGATCGTGGTCATCACAGCCATCCATCATAATATTCGCTAAAGGCAAAGGGAGTTCTGCCCGGACATTTGTCCGCGACAGAACTCCCTTTTTGATTCGCAGAGTAAACCGCAAGCGATGCTTGTGCATTATAGCAATTCAACTTTTTAATGCAACAGCAACAGCGTTGAATTGCATATCGCAAATATGCTGTTTAAATGTTGCACTAATTTCTTGACTTGCGATAAAAACACAAACTGCTATAAACTACTTCATTCCCCTTCTTTTTCGCTGCTTACGATAGCCTGCACCTTGGTGGGCAGACCATAGATGCTGATGAAACCGGTGGCATCGCTCTGCTTGTAGTCGCCGCCTGCGGCAAAGGTGGCGATGTCCTCACGATACAGAGAGTACGGCGACCAGACCCCAGCATTGATGAGGTTGCCCTTGTACAGTTCCAGACGCACCTTTATACGGGCACTTGGAAAATGTGTAAAAAGTGTTCTGCATATAGCAGCAATATGAAAGCAGTATTTCACAGCGGGGCATTATGAATCTATAATAGTAGTTGGAAATAAACAGAAAGAGGGTCTTTTTGATGGCAACGATATTTTCAAGAGAAGAAAAGGCAGAGGCACTGTTCGGGGAGATCCTGAAAAATCCAGAAGCCTGCCGACGCCTGATGGATACCTTCAACGACTCGCTGGACATGGCAGACGTACTGGATGCGCCGACCATGAGTGCACAACAGTTTGCCGCAGCGCTGTTCAATGCCTACGAGAACAAGGATCTGTCTGCCTTTCTGATGGCGATCTGCCAGCACAGTATGTTTGACCTGCTACGGAACGCTGCCCTGATCCCGTTCAAATTCAACGCCGATGGTCAGCCGAACCCGGTGATCCTGACGGATGATGCCGGCGTTCTTTTGCCGAACAACAAATTTGCCGTGAGCAGCAAAGTATACGACCGGTTCATCCGGGTGTTCCAGAAGCAGGAAAAGGTAAAAATGTACCTTGCCAGCGGCTACTGCAAGTATCACGGCTACGACAAAGGCTCGATGGATGTGGTGGAGTACCACTACAACCAGCATTTGGGACTGCTGCTGATCTACGAACTGCCGGACACCGTGAAGCAGAAGGTAACGGAAGCGGAGGCCTACTCCACCGTCTGGGATATCCAGATGAAGCTGCAGCACGCACTGCCCCGTTCCGTGGTCTACTATGGACAGGATACGCTCAAGGACGGCGGAACCCGCTACGATGAACTTGGCGTTTTTCTGCCGCTGGAACACTTTGCCGACCGGCTGGAACGCCATGTGGAAACTGCTACCAAGATCGTTTACGGCGAGTAAATGCCCTGTAAACGAACTCCCCTTATAAGTGCATCACAGCAAAACAAAACGCAGCGAACCGTTAAAAGATTCGCTGCGTTTTGCCTTATAAGGGAGAATGGAAATGCTGCACATCAGGTGCAATAACGGAAAGTCTTGTCAGTGACAATACGGGCGAAGATCAATCCTAACGGCAGTGCCACGATGATGAGAATGGCATCTGCAAACCATGTGGCGGAGTCCATCAGAGACAGGATGCCCAGATTATAGATGGCACGGTAGAAATACAGTCCCGGTACCATGATAACGATGGACGGCACGGTGACGGAGATGCGGGGATAACCGGCGGCGCTCTTCAGGCAGGAGGCCAGCAGTCCGGACAGCAGTGCGCCCAGAAACGCGGCAACAGCGGGCGGAAAGCCCGCAAGGCTCACCAGCTCCAGCCGGAACGTGTTCGTTACCGCACCGATAAGGGCGGCGCAGACTGCCAGGTTTCGGGGACTGTTGAACATGAGCGAAAAGCCGAACACACCGCCAAAACTTGCCAGCAGCCGGAACACGATCTCTTCCGGGAGTGTCAGGCTCAGGGCAGGGAACTGCACCGGCTGCAAATGCAGCAGCAGTGCCATGATCCAAGCCGTCATGGTTGCCACCAGAATGATGAGGATGGCGTAGGCCAAACGTTCCAGCCCGGAGCGCATATCCAGCTTGGCAAGGTCGATGCCGCTGGTAATGAACGGAAAGCCCGGAATGATGAAGAGCATGGAGCAGATATACCCCGCCTCGTGCTGCGCCGATACGGCAAACAGCACCTCTGCCAGCTTCAGCAGGATGGCATACACGAGGCTTGCTGAACAGACCGACGCCGTAATGCCCAGAAACAGGGTGAAATGGTGTTTTGTCAGCTTGCACCGTACAAAGTTGCCGATGCCTGCACCGCAGAAGGCACACAGCATTTCCACAATGCCACCGCCAAGCAGAAAGGTGAAGCAGCCGCAGGCCAGTGCAGCTGCAAAGCCCAGTGCGATGGGCGAATACAAGCCGTGGATGCGCTCGATCTCATCAAGGTGGCTGTGCAGTTCTTCGCCGGTCATAAATTTTCCTTCCCGGTCGAAGTCGTTGACGAAATGCTCCAGCCGGTTCAGCCGGGAGGTATTCACGCCCGTATTTGTCAGACAGAGTGACTGGGTATAACACTGGTCACCGTCAAAGCAGGTGAACTCAATGGACAACAGGCCGATGTCCGCTGTTGTTGTGACTCCCAGCTCCCGCGAAAGGGTGTTCATGGAGCTTCGGACACGCCATGCGCCGGTGCCGCATTCCAGCAGCATCAGCCCGGTGCGTCCAATGACGGAGGCTTTTTCCACAAGCCCCGCCTCGGTAATGGGGACGCCCTTGCTGGCCGACGCATAGTCGTGCCAGTAGACTTCCATGTGATTTTTGATGATCTCACTTTGCCGTTGTCCCATACCGGAAAGCCTCCTTTGTGATATGGGAATGTTGCAGCTGTTTCAAGACTGCGGTGCTATTATAAGGGAAATTGCAGGGCGGGTAAAACGTATCTTGGATATGCCGGCAATGTTTGTTTGGTATTTCAAAGAAGAAAATACGTTGCGTTTTTGGCGGCTCTGCGGTAGGATAGAAAAAACACGTCGAAAGGAAACTGCCGTGACCCTTCAACAACTCCGCTATGTCACGGCTGTTGCCGGCACCGGCACCATCAGCCATGCAGTGCAGCAGTTCTATATTTCTCAGCCCAGCCTGACCAATGCTATCCGGGAGCTGGAACAGGAAGTGGGGCTGGCGCTTTCCAAGACGGAAAGCTCTGTGGTGAGCCAGACGCTGCTGGAATATCTGAGATCCTCCCGGCAGCGAAAGGATACACCGCAGATAAAATAAGAACAAAGAGGGGCTGTTGCACACGCCCCAACAAAAAAGACCAGAGTTATTTAGCCAAAAGGCTTTACAACTCTGGTCTTTTGCTTTACCGCTGCGAAGACTGCTCGGACTGTCCTTACCGTTCTGTCTGCTGTAAGGCAAAAGATGAGAACAGGAGAAAAGAGATCTCCGTCTGCTGGGAATTTCAGAAGATGCGTCAGAAGTCTTACCAGAATATTACCACCGAAGAAGGAAAGCTGCTTCGCTGCAATCGTTCCATTCAGGCAGAGGGAGCTTTCGGTCAGCTCAAGCACAACCGCAGCTTCAAACGCTTCCTGATTGGTGGAAACATTAAGGTTCTGGCAGAACTGCTCTTTCTGGGGCTTTCTCAGAATATTGCTCATTTCATTTCCAAGTGCAACAGCCTCGTGTTTTGCTGCGGAATAGTTGAATTTTATCTTATATAAGAAGCTACAAAAACATAGTCCGTGAGTGAGACGCGCGTGTCGAAAGTGAATTTTTGCAAGCGCCCCTGTAGCACACCCATTTTCAGAATGGGTGTGCCGTGAGAGGGAGCTCGCGGAAATTCGCTTTTGACACAAGCGGCTCACGAGCGGAAAAATTTATTCCGTTTCCTTTATATATAGGAAGGAACGCAGCATTTGAGAGACCGCAGTTCTTTGAGCAGGAGAGAGTTTAGCCCAGAGATCAAGAAGTTCCTTCTGGTCGGAGGTTAAGTAAACAGAGTCTTCCTCCTGAAAGAACTGGGAAAGCGAGATACCAAGGCCGGAGCAGATTTTCTCAAGAGAAGCTACATTGGGTTGAAGATTCCGTCTGCGCCATGTAGAAATGGTAGATTGTGTCAGGCCAGAATTTTCTGCGAGGGCATACTCAGACCAGCCACGGGAAAGGCGTTCCCGCTTAATACGGCCTAGGATATCAAATGTGGGCTTCTCTCGTTCCATGGTTTAGCCTCCTTGGATAAATCGTAGTGTGTACTTACGATTTTATTGTGATGAGACTTGACCGATAATTATATAAGTCGTATACTTTTGACAGTATATATCGAAACAAAGGCGAGCATTTTGGAAAATCGACACAGGAATTTCAAAGAAAAAAGAAGATGGACAGCTTCTGTCTAACACCCTTGCTATAATGAGAACAAAGGAAGAGCGACCTTCCGTAAAGGATGTAAAGCATTCCGATGAAGTGGAAAGGGAGAATTTTGTAATGGAGAAAACAGAGTTCCTTCCGAATGTTTAGACCGAAGAGAAAAAGGAAAACGCAGCACCTGTCCAGAGCGGCGCAGTTAACGCAGACATGAATGCAGCGGCGCAGCAGACCCAGATGGACAAGTTTCAGGCAGCGCAGGGACATGGATTTGTCTCAGAGCAGGCGAATAACCTCCATGATATCCTGACCGGTAAGGATGCAAAGATCGTGGGCGGTGATAACGCCAATGATGGCCCCGACCGCATGGTAAACGGTGTCAACATCCAGACCAAGTATTGCCATGATGCAGCTTCTTCTGTACAAGCAGCATTTGAGAACGGCCAGTATCGTTATGTCAATGCCGCCTAGCAGATGAACACGACCCAGACACTGGCAGAAAACCGGCTCCACAAAATGGCAGACGATGAGCACCAGCATCAGCAGAATATGACATCCATCCGGCAGGAGCGTGCCGAGATGAAAGTGATGAAAAATGAACTTGCAGAACTTATGGGAGGTATTGAATTATGAGTACTGAACTGAATGTGATCCCTTCTTCCGCATTGACAGAACAGGAGCAGGCAGACCTGAACGGCAGCATTGATTCCATCATTGCTGCCTACAAGAACAACCGGCAGGAAATCAACCGCCTTGTTTTTGAGAGCGTTTCCGCCATGACGGACAGCGAGGGCTATGAGCAGGAGCTTTCCAGTCGGAAGGGACTGCGACGTTTTTGGGGTGCAATTGCCGGCAGCAATAAGCGCTTGCAGGATAAGATCAACAGCAGCCGTGCAGCAGCACAGTTTGCTGCCCAGACTACCCTGCAGCGACTCTCCGAGCAGAATCTGCTGACCTTTGACCTGATTACAGCTGTCAATAACAAGCTGAATGCTTCCATGACAGAGGTGGAAGGAGAGATCAACCAGATCTATGCGGCACTGATCCAGTTCTTTAAACAGAATCGCAGTGATATGATTCAGCTGGAAAATCGTGTGGCAAAACTAGAACAAAATGTAAATCTGATCAACTGGCAGAATTCCATTGAGTACCAGATGCTGGATGGTGTGGAATATGTTGATCTGGACGATGCTTCCAAAATCGTCTGCATGGTGCGTGATTTCTACGATATCACTAGCGGTGAATGGCGCACATCTGACCTGCTTTTGCTGAAAACAGTCATGAGTACCATAGATATTTCTCCGCGTGGAAACATCCGGTACTATGATTTCATCGTCCGTGTGGCTGGGGATGAAAAGTTGCTGACCAAACTGCTGGGAGGCAAGCACATCCAACGTTTGCCTGAAACCTATCTGGTGCCGCTGTTGGGCATCAAGAAACTGGAACTGCTGGATACCGACGAAGCCTACATTGTGGAAACAGTGGAAAATTTGCTCCAGAGCGCAGGCGTTGTCGCAGACCGTCACAAGCTGGAAAATAATCTGGTGCAGAACTATGTGGCGCAGGAATCGCAGGTGAATCTCGATACTGAGGTCAACAATTATGACCTGACGATGGAAATGCTGTTCAACCTCCGCTTCGCCGAGGACTCCGGCCTGTTCTTGGAAGAAGTTGTGCCTGAAGTACGGGAAATGGAACCCGCAGAACAAATCGAAGAAAACGCAGAAGAAGAGTTCCTGAAGGCAAACTTTGAAGATAGCGTTCCGCAGCTGGAAGATCTGTCCGAAAAAGGCTATGCCCGCGCCAATGCATTGCTTTTCTGGGCGTATTATTTTGGGTACGAAGATTACCCCGGCGACCCGCAAAAGGCGTTGGAATATGCGAAAAAAGGTTCTGATGCAGTAGACCCGATCTGCGGCCTGCTGTATGCGGCCTATTCGGATATCTCGCAAGCGGAAAAGCTTGAGCAGTTCCGCAAGCTCCGACCGCAGGTGCGCAAGATGGCAGATGCAAAGGACAATCTGGCAATCCTGGCATTCGGTGCATGTTATTTCCATGATCAGCAGTATGAGGATGCACAGAAGTATCTTGACCAATATGAAAAGGCTGGTGGTGTACTGGCCTATGAAATGCTTGGACTGATGCAGCAGTATATACAGAAGAATGGAAAGGCCGCCTTGACATATTACGAAAAAGCGGCAAAAAATAAGTTTTATCATGCATATATTCTGATCGGTGATATGTATTTGAAAGGCTGCACGAACATCGCTGATCTGTTCAAAAACCGTTCTTCTGCAATTGAGCAGGATAAATCAAAAGCGCGAGAATACTATAAAAAGGCAGCGGAACATAATCAGGCAGAAGGAGCCCATAAGATGGTGGAAACTACCGCTGGAACTGTTGAGAGGGCTTATTGGACAAACGTGGCAGAAAAACAGGGCTACAAAAATGGTATGAAGTCATGGACAAGTGATATTGAAGAATTTAATCAGTAAACAGTAGAAGATAGTCCATCATTGTCCATCTTCGTTGTTATAATGGGAACAAACAAAGAGGAGGACAAGCCAATGACAGCAGATACCTTAAAAACGACCCGCGTGCTGGAGCTTTACCAAGCCTTTCTTTCCGGCAAGCTCATCAACAAACAGGAAGCCGCAGAGCAGTACCATGTGAATGCCCGCTCCATCCAGCGCGATATTGACAGCATCCGGGATTTTCTGGCGGAACAGTGCGCCAAAGAAGGCATCGTCCGCAGAATCGAATACGACAAAAAGGAAAACGGCTACCGTCTGGTCACGCAGGAGATCGAGCGGCTTTCCAAAGGTGAGGTGCTGGCCCTGTGCAAGATTCTGCTGGAAAGCCGAGCCTTCGCCAGAGAACAGCTGGAAAAGCAGCTGCAAATCATCCTGAACCTCTGTGTGTCCCAGAAGGAAAAGGCAGAGGTCGAATGGTTCATCAGCAATGAGCTGTTCCATTACCACGACCCAGCCCATGCAGCCATTGACCCGGATAACCTGTGGATGACGGCGCAGGCTATCCGAAATCAGTCGGTGCTGGAAATCGAGTATCAAAAGCTGAAAGACCACCAGATCGTAAAACGGACGGTTGAGCCGGTGGGGTTGATGTTCTCGGAGTATTATTTCTATCTCATGGGTATTATCACAGATCACTCCACCAGAGAGGCTTTCCATAAAAAGAACGATCCTTATCCCACCATTTATCGGCTTGATAGGATACATTCCATCAAGGAAACAGGAGAAAAGTTCTCTGTTCTTTATAAAGACCGCTTCAAAGAGGGTGAATATAAGAACCGCACTCAGTTCATGTTCGGCGGTGAACCGCAGAAAATCAGCTTCAACTGCTATGGCTCATCGGTGGAAGCTGTGCTGGACAAGTTCCCGATGGCAAAAGTCGTAGATGAAAAAGAGGGCGTTTGCTCCATTGAAGCAGAAGTCTTTGGAACAGGCGTGAAAATGTGGCTGCTCAGTCAGGGCAGCAGAGTCAAGGTGACTGCGCCGGAAACGCTGGTGCAGGAGATAAAGGTAGAAATTGAGAGTATGAAAATGCAATATAAGGAGGACTCTTTATGAAAATGGTAGCCAATGAAACCGAGCTGCGTAATGCGCTGAAAGAAAAGGCACAGGAAATCACGATTGTGACATCGTACGCAGATACGGTGATGAAGCGGTATTCTGTAGAGTTAACAACAACCTGGCCGACGATTTCTCCTGCGGTGGCATGTGTGGTACTGCCGCTTTCTGGCTTTGGAATTTCAAATCAACTGCGGGCATATAAAATTAAATCCTATACACCGGGACGATTGGTGATTGAAAGAGAATAAAGGAAAAACTCTATGGCAACAACAGCAGAAATTGAACGTGTAGAAGCAAAGATTATTGCCCAGCAGGGAGCAAAAAGCTGCGATAAGTACGATTATCTGATTGCAACAGGCTGCGGTGTGGTTGCCGGTCTTGTAGATAGCTTTTTTGTGGGAATGCCTGGAGAAAGCAAGCTGGGAGGCTGGACAGATGCTCAGGTGGATAAGGCGGTAATAGGCTTTGCAAAAATCTGCGGCTGGACTCCAAAAGCAGGAAAAGAAAATAGTATCGCAGCTGCTATTGGCTGGCTGGAGAAAAAATATCCGGTAAATTATGACCAAACAAAGAGCACGCAAGTAGGAGGCCTGTTCAAGATGGGGCCCACGAACCATCACATGAAGTCACTGGCTCATGCACCGGATATTATCGGCCTGTTTTTTTCGATTCTCAACCAGTTTACAGGAACGTCAACTTTTTTGGATAATGGGCAGCTGATTACAATTCAAACCGATACACACGAACTGCAAGGGCATGACTTTTTATCAAGGCTGTTTTGCGGAACGGTAAATTGGTTTGGGCATCTTATGTCCGATGTGGCTGGCAGTTCTGGCGGCAGAGGAAAAGAAAATGGCGGCCGAGGAAGTGGAATCGTCATTCCGTTCTATGAGCTGTTTGGTTTGTGCGATTTTGGAAGTTTTCAGGTTGGTACGCACAAAAATACATTGGCGGTTCTGGCAACCAAAGCATTTCAAGGCGGTTATGATGCACGATGGGGTCTCACAATGTCGATCCCTGTGGTGCTGTGTGATTTGAGTATCCGCTTTATCTGGTCAGTTCGTTGCTTTTTCGGTAAGAAAAAGCCGCTTGCAGAGTGCATCCCATCCCAGAAATGCCCGGATTTGCGGATGATGCTCCTGATTGGAAACGGATCGCTTTGCGTTGTAGACGTAGTAGATGCGGGGATTCGATCTGGTGGCAATGCACTTGTGTTTTTTATGCACCTGAATCTGATTGCATGGTATAAGCTGGTAAAGCGGGCAATTGCCGAATTACTCATTCAGTTTGACTTGAGTTATGGAGATCTGGCCATTTATATTGAAAGAATAAATCTGGAACTGGAAAGTCAATTGCAAGCATTGCGTCAGATTGACTATGTAGCGTATGAAAAAGAGCTTGCACAAATCAACACAATAAGTGGGTTGCTGGACGACAAACAGAATTGCACAGATAAGATCTATCAGAAACTCAACGAAATGGGGGTGAATATGCAATTCCATAGCAGCGAAGAGTTTGATGAAAAAATGATGGACGATGAATTTGTTCTGGAACTTTAAGGAGGAAGCACAATGTATTACGAACAGCTTTTCCAAACGATCGAAGCAAAGATGAACTTTGTCAAGGGCTTGATCCGGATTTCCAAAGCGGATGGGGAAATCAGCCCGGAAGAGCAGATATTTTTTATTGATGCGGCACGGGGGCTTGGAATTCCGGAAAATGATATTGCAATCCTGCCAGCTGTAATGACGCAGACAAAGGAAATCCCTCTGACATTTGCATCTCGGCAAGAAGCTCTCTGCTTTTTGCGGGAGGCGTTGCAGCTCTGTATGGTCGATAATGATTACTCCGAGAGTGAGCAAAAAGAAATTATGAAGCTGGCAAAAGAGTTTGGCGTAGAGTCGGAACGTGTCCATGCGCTTGAAAAATGGGTACAGGATGGAATTGAGTGGAAAAAACAGGGTGACATGCTGGTTGAAGATTGATAAAAAGGAGAAAATCAATTATGGGACTTGGTAAAATTTTTGCAGCAGTCGCCGCAGGTGCAGTGGCAGTGGTTGCGGCTCCCGTTGTACTGCCCGCAGCTGCCGCAGTAGGAGCCGCTGGAGCAGCCGCTGCTGCCGGAGCAGCGGCAACTGTAGCTGCTGGCGTGGGAACTGCTGCAGCAGGTGCAGGCGCATTAGCTGCCGGTGCAGCAACTGCGGTTAGTGGAGCCGTTGCCGCAGCAGGCGCAGCAGCTGCCTCCACGGCAGTAGGCGGAGCAGTCGTTTCAGCGGCAACAGCAGTGAGTGGCGCCGCAGCCGCTGTTGGAACAGCTGCTGCATCCACAGCAGTCGGAACTGCCGTTACGGGCGCAATGGGGGCAGTTGGTGCAGGAATTGGAGCGGCGGCAACAGCAGTAGAAGCGGCTCCAATCATTGGTGGTGTCGCTGCAAATATTGCGGCGGTCGCAGGAACAACTGCGGGAACAGCGGGAGCCACTGCCGTTGGTACAATTGCGACAACGGGCGCAGTGGGTGCTGCGAATGCAGCCTCTGGCGCAAATAAACGTGCTAAGGCTTCTAAAATCAAAAATGAATCACAGAGTCTCTACAATAATGAAAGAAAAAAACTGGAAACCACTCAAGACGAGACCAATAAACGCTTGTCTGAGCTTGGACAGCTCAAACTTAAGGCTTGGGGGGAAGGCTATCCGAGATTCTGCGAGATGTATAGTAAAGTAAAACTTCCTCCAAACTCGAACGGTGAAGTTGCGCTGGAAGGAGATTTGTCGATAACTCCGGAAGATTTGAGCGAATTTCGCACCCTTGGAATAGGCATAAAGGAAGCGATGCAAACCGGTGCAACAGGTTATGCAGTAGGTATGCTGGCTGGATTTGCAGCGCAAAGCGGCGCAACAAGTATGGCTATTTTTGCTTCAACGGGTACGGCTATTTCCTCTCTTTCTGGTGCTGCAGCAACAAACGCAACATTGGCTCAGCTGGGTGGCGGCGCGCTAAGTGCAGGTGGCCTCGGAATGGCAGGCGGCCAGGCGGTGTTGACAGGATTGACAGCTGCACCGCTTCTTATGGTAGAGGGAATCCTTTTTAATATCAAAGGAAATAAAGTTCTGGAAAACGCTAAGGATATTGAGTACCAGACATTTAAGGCTGTTGGCAAGATGCAAGACATTGAGATTGAGCTGAAACGGCTTGCACTTTTATCTAAGGGCGTGCAGGACGAGCTGCAGCAGTTGTATGATGTTTATTTGCGGCTGGTTGCACAGGCAGAGAAGACTGTGGAGCGTACAACAGAGTACGTCAACTTTACAGCAGCGGAAAAGTTGAATTTCCAAAAGACTTGCTTGGCAATCAAGCTGATCTCGGTGCTTTCTAAGCAGGATCTTCTGGATAAGGCTAAGGAGGGTGAGATGAATAAGGTTCTGGATAAGGAAACGAAAGAAACCGTTCAAAAAGTTCATCAGGCTGCTGAAAATGGTAAATTGTTGACAGCATAAAAATCAAAAAATAAAATGTGCAGGGTAGCAGCAATGCCGCCCTGCACATTTTTGTTAAGTAAAGGACTTGAGCACTTCTTTCAGTGCCTCACGCTGCTCCGAGGAAAGCCGAGCCAGGAGTTCCAAAAACTCCTGCTGTTCCTCCAAAGTGAGCCTGTTCTCCGGCTCAGAATGATTTTGGCGGTTCATAAAAGATACTTGCTCCTTTCGGCAAATCCTGTTCAGCTATCAGTTCAGCACGAATCTGACGCTTATATTTATAATAGGTATTCCGGGCAAGACCGGTGAGCTTCATGCACTCGGCATCGTCAAGTGTGCCGCCAAAGGTCTTGCAATGGGTGCGGATGATCTGCTTGGCTTCTCTGGCTTTCTTCGTTTCAAAGCCAACACCCTTTTTGCGACCAACCTGCTTGCCGTTCAGCCGGGCCGTCAAAAGTCCCTCACGGGTGCGCTGGTGCAGATCGGCAACTTCTTTTTCGGATTGCTCAAAGGCCAGTTTGATCTGCTCCTTTGCCAAGGCCATCAGATACTCGTTGATGCCCTTTAAGATGAAGTCCACGTTTGTCCCTGTCATGGCAATGCTGCCGGACAGGGCTTTTTTGTAGGTCTCGGTGTCGATATGGTGCTCCTTCAAGAACACCAGTTGGATGCCCTTATGATAGAGGTCTTCGTACAGAGCAAAACCTTCTTCTGCATTTCTGGACATCCGGGACACTGAATCGAACACCACCGTATCTCCTGCTTTCAGAACCCGGTAAAGCTTCAGCCACTCCGGGCGAAAGATGGATGTGCCAGTGTAGGCTTCCTGCACGATATGGGCAGTCGGGTACTCGGCCTTGATGTTGCGGATCTGACGGTCAATGCTCTGCTTTGCCGTAGAGATTCGGCAATAGCCATAGATGTTCATGCGTCTCCTTTCTGGCTCAAAGATAACGAGCGACATTTTTAAGACTGTATTTTGCAGCTCGAAATAGCCTGAAAATCACTGATTTTGATACAAAACTGTCCATACGGCATCTTTAAGACAGTTTTTGGTGGCCGTAGACAGCCATAAAAGTGGAAATGGTGGTACACGGCTCATGGTCGGCGGTGCCCTCGCCCTCCAAGGGAAAATAATCCCAGTCGGTTTCTTCGTCAATATATCGCCGCCCATCATCCGGCAGTTCCAGCGGTTCCGCAAGGATGATGGTACCCCAATGGTTGACCATCACAAAGGGTGCGATTTCGCAAGGGATGCCCCGGCACTCATCATCATGCCGGACATCGTAGGCATACAAACCATCCGGGATGGTATCTCTCTTGATGCGGATGCTGGTGAACAGCGCAGGCTTTCCGCAAACTGTAATCTCCTCGTAGTGTTCGGTCATTGCATTAAAGGTCATAAGGCGTTCCTCCTTAAATTTCAATGATAAAAGCTCTGAATTTCTCTTTGTAGAAATCCATTGCACTCTGCGGCAGAGAAGTCAGATTCCCTTCGTTGTCACATCCGGCCAGAAATCCCGGCCCGGCAAGAACATCGGCTCCATCCCACAGCGGACGATTGAGCGGCAGGCCAAGCAGCTTGCCTTCATCATTGCAGACCAGTGTGACCGCTGAACCGGTGTCACTTAAGGCGATGCATTCGATCAGCCCGCCTACAAATTTCTGCATGGCTTCAAGGGTGTTGTCCAACTCGATCTCCTTTGGCAGTTCCATTGGCAGGAGCGCAAGGACTTTGATTTTTTCTTCTTTCATTGTGTGCCTCCAAATAAAAACAGGACAATCCAAATGGATTGTCCTGTAAAAAGTGAAAGGGAGCATCCGAAGATACTCCCCAGTAGATAATTATTTTTTTCTTACCATGCAACGTTTTTTGAAGAATGCGATGCCATAACAGAGGATGTCATCATAGTCATCCCGGAAGTCCGCTGCATACATCCGGTCATTGATCTGCTGAATGGCAGTATCGCAGGCATCCGGCAGAGCATCCAGAGTTTTGGCATACTTGGCTTCAAAAATTGCCACACGACCATTGCGGATATCCTTTACAATAACATCGCTGCGTCCTTCGCCATGCTCTTTGTTGGATTCTACCACATAGCCAGCACCAGTAAAGATGCCTGCAAGGAAAGCGTGGTAAAAATCCTCCCGATAGTCATGGTAGCTGATAGTCATACGCAGCAGCTTGGTCATCTCTTTTGTCAGAGCTTCGTTGTTTCCGCTCCAGACTGCATCAAACAACGGGCTGCGGTTCCATGCCTTTGCACTGTCATCAAACCATTTGCTTACGGTGGTTTCAAAAATTTCCCGAATCTCTGCATTGGGAATCATCAGTGCAGAGTAGCCATCCGGCAGCGAATCCGTCAAATCTTTATCACGCACCTTGGTCAGATAGCCCGTCAGATACAACACACTCCAAAGATTTTCCTCAGAGGAGTGCAGATAATCGTAGGTCAGGTTTTCTTCAATGTGCTGAACAATAGAGCCGCTAGCCATCAGAGTTTCAAGCTTTGTGGTGATGTTGTCGCCTGCATAGTCGATGAAAGAACGGATGATGGCGTTATCACTGGTGTTTTTCCAATAGCTTTTCGGCTTCTGTGCTACACCATATTGGAAATCCCGCAGATAACTGATTACGTCCCACGGACAATAAATGTCTGCATCGCCAAAATGATAACCGTCGTACCATGCCTTGATTTCAGCAGACTGCGATTCAAGACCAGCATCTTTCAGCATTTGATCTACATCTGCCTGTGTAAAGCCAAAGGATTCGCTCAGCCGAGGAGACAAGATGGTATCCGAAACAAAATTGTTTGTCCCGGTAAAAATGCTCTCTTTGGCAATTTTCAGGCAGCCGGTAATAACAGCAAAGTCAAGCGAAGTATTGTCTTTGAGCGTGGTGCTCATCATAGCCCGCATCACGTCCAGCATCTGCGAATAATATCCGTTGCTGCTGGCTTTTGCAATGGGAACATCATACTCATCCAGAATGACGACCGCCGATTTTTTGAAGTGGATTTCCAGCATCCGGGTCAATAGCAAAAAGCAGCTTTTGGTTTCATCTATGGATGCAGTGCGTCCCAGAATTCGCTTAAAGATGCCTTTGTCATCGTCAGAAATAGCATCGTCATCCAAAAGAAACTGATAATCCTGAAACGCAAATGCCAGTTTCATGCACAGCATTCCATAGGCACTTTCAAAGGTCAGACCGTCCGTGTCCTTGAAAGAGAAAAATACCACAGGACACTGGTTCATCCATTTTTTGCAAAGCTCTGTATTTTTGGAGATTGCCAATCCCTCAAACAGTTGCTTGCTGTCTTTGCGGATATCCAGAAAATTTGCGAGAGTGCTCATACCAAGGGATTTTCCGAAGCGACGAGGGCGAGTGATCAATGTTACTTCAGCGATACCTCCGCTAAGAAGTTCAGAAATCAGATTGGTCTTGTCGATATAATAATACCCGCCTTCTCGAATCTTCTCAAAATTCGAGATTCCGACAGGAAACTGCAAATCTTTCATGCAATGCTCCTTTCCGCTCACAGAGGAGAGCTTTCAGAACTCACTACTGTAAGTGTACCATGAAATATAGAATCATACAAGAATCAAGTGACATCGAAATAGAGCAGTTTTATTATGCTACGTTCAATCTGGTGGCTTTGTAGCAGTCGGCGCACATTCCCTCATGGGTGGCTGCAAACTCTGCGGCCTGCATGATGGAGCCATCCTTCAGCTTGACCCTCTTGATGGGCTGGTTGCACCGGGCGCAGATGCAGGGCACAGGCGGCTGTTCCTGCTTCTGGCTGGTGGATTTCGGTTTCGGCTGCTTTTGCGGCTCAGCCTCCAGCTGCGGTGCAGCATCTTCCGGCAAATCCTCTCCGGCGTAGACATAGAGACCAAGGCCGAACATAGCAAGGTTCTTCACCAAACACCGCATGATAGCCTTATTCACATCGAACATGGAGGCTGCTTCTACGGTGCGCTCTTCCATGCCGACCTTTTCACGGCGGCGGGTCTGAGGATTGTAGTCCCATTTCGGGGTGGTATAGGTGTAAGGCACAGCTTTCATGGCTTTGTTTGCGCCATCCAGTACAGGCAGCCACATTTCGTGCGAAACGCCCTCAATCGTGACCGAGGTATACACCATGAAGCCGGTTATGGGGTCATAAACATAGGGCAGGCCGTTAAATTTCTTGACTTCGTAGCTGGCAGAAGGATACAGCTTCTTTACCTCTGCCCAGGCATACGCCCAGCTTACATATTTCAGCTCCGTGTTGCCGGACTTTTTGACTTCCAGATGATCTTTGAAGTCGATAGCAAATAATTTTACGAATGGATTTTCCATAAGAATGCCTCCAATTCTGATAAAGAAAAAAGGGCACAACAGCGTCAACTGTTGTGCCCCATGATGTGAAAATTACGGATTGAGCAGAAAATCAATGATGTTTCGATGAATGATTCCGTTTCGGCTTAAATTCACCAAGTCACCACTGATAACATACTTAGGATAGTTGTCGTGCAGCCGCTCAAGATTACCGAACTCCCGTTCTTCATCGGCGGGAGTGATCAGGTAAGCAACCTGAATATAGAGCTTTTCATCTCCACGGTAGCAGATAAAATCAATTTCGGTGTCGTCCAGCTTGCCGACCTGAACTTCATAGCCACGGCTCCGCATTTCCAGATATACGATGTTCTCATACAGCTTGTTGCTGTCAAGTTTTTCGCTTTTCTTGATAACGTTCCGCAGGCCAAGATCGACTGCATAGTACTTTTCTGTGCTGGACAGGAGCGCTTTTCCTTTGATATCATAGCGGCTTGCATTCAGAAGGATAAAGGCTTCCTTGAAATAATCAACGTAGTTCAGTACGGTAGCAGTGGTTGTCTTGATTCCTTCCGAAACCATGCGTCCACTGATATTACGGGCAGAAAATGGATTGCCGATATTATCCAGCAGGAATGCAAGGACATTACGTAATGCGGTCTGTTCGCGAATATTGTGGCGCAGCATGATGTCACGGACAATGATAGCCTCGTAAAGATCGTCCAGATAGGTGGTGATTGAATGATCGTCAGGGAGGAAGAAACGCTGCGGAAAACCGCCGTACTTCAAATAGTCTGCGAAGAGCTTTTCATCCGAAGTATAGGTTCCGTTTTCAATGCATTGCTGTTTTGCTTCGGCCAGCGAAAAGGGGAAAACCTGAATCTGGATGTATCGTCCGGAAAGATAGGTTGCCAGTTCGCCGGAAAGCAGCTTGGAATTGGAGCCGGTCAGGTAAATATCACAATCGAAATCGACACGAAGAGAATTGATTGCAATCTGCCAGCGCTCCACCTCCTGAATCTCATCCAGAAGAATATAGATTTTGCCGGTGCAGCCTTCCGCTTTTTTTGCGATGTAGTCGTAAAGCGTTTCTGCAGTACGGGTGTTGCGGAAGCGCATGGACTCAAAATTGGCCTGAATAATGTTCTGTGCGGGAATGTTGCGCTGGAGGAGCACGTCCTTGATCTGACCGAGAAGGACTGTTTTTCCACAGCGCCGGATTCCAACCAGAACTTTGATCAGATCCTGATCGATAAAAGGAATGATCTTATCCAAATAACTTTTGCGCAGAACCATCGTGCATCACCTCATATTCTTATCTTAGCATACAATTATTGTTGTGTAAACAGTATTGTGCTTTTCTATTAAACAAAAATAGCTGAAGAGCAAATTTTGTGTGCCTATAGGCGTACAAAAATTATGCTGCATGGATAATGGTAAACCTGCGGCTGCTTACATTCTTGCTGTACCGATTGAAAATATCGGGCTGTTCTTTCTTCAAACGCTGGGAATCCACACGCTTGCTTTCGGAGGATACCCACGATACCTTATAACCCGGTGCTGTGCCATAGGCAGCATCCTGCATTTGCAGCTTGACCTGCTGCTCGATGGCCGTTTTCTCCTGTTCCATCTGCTCGATTTGGGTGGAAAGCTCCTGTCGCTTGTCCAACAGATTACGGATGGGATTTAGATCGGCAGTTTTGTTTCGATCATCTGCAGAGTATAGCTGATTGATCTGCTGTGTATCCCCCTCGCTTCCGGTAGGTACAGGCGGAATTTCGGGCATCACGTTGTATTTCCAGAAGTGCTCTTCCTTGGCAATGAGGTTGTTCAGAACTTCTTTGTCGGTTGTGATCTTGTGAATCACCAGTTCCTTCCCGAAAATCAGAGCAGCAATGTACCAGCAGTCAAAACCGCTGACAGCCAGATAGTGATTGACCTGAGCCATGTAATGTGCAGGGATTTTTCCATCAGCCCACTTGTCCGCAGAAAACGGCGAAACCGTTTTGCACTCTAATCCAGCTTTTTGCCCAACGATCAGGCGGTCAAAATCTGCCAGAAGCAGCGGATGTTCCTCGCTCTGGTAAATGGCATTTGCACGGCGTACCTTCAGACCGGTGGCCCCGGTGAAGCGCTGCGCTACATAATCCTCCAAGTCACGGCCCTGCCGCATAGCCTCATTATCGATGTTCTCAATAGTTTCGCTGTTTTTGTCGCAGTAAACCTGAAAAGCAGAACGATAGGGATTTACACCCAGAATGGCACCTGCATCGGTGCCGGTAATACCGCACTTGCGGTAGCGGAGCCAATCCTCTTTGGACAGGTTCAAAGTTGAAATCAATCTTTTCATGCGCTTTGCATCCTTTCTTTCATAATAGATTCGGCAAGAATGAAGTCATATTCCACCAAGTCTTTCATGATGGTGGAAAAGTCGCTTGCCAATGAATGGCAAGATCCAACCCACAGGTCATAAAGAAAATCCAGAATATTATTTTGTACCCTGAGATGGTTCCAGTAGCGCTCCTCCAGTCTGCCCTCGGATTCCAAAACAATAATGGCGGTGCTGATGGTACTTTTCATCGTGATCTCATAAGCCATGGTAACGCTGATTTCAGAAGCACTCTTCTCAACGTTGTCAAAGAATTCCGTGAATTCCCTGAAAATGCGGTTATTTACATCATTCATGGCTTGCTCCTTTATGCTGCTGCCAGTACCATCTTGTAGGCTTTGTCAATCATGGGGTTGCCCTCTGCGGTGCGCAGGAACAGGTTCTCGTTGTAGTTTTTGGTCTTGCGGAGAGGGTCTGCGTGGGTAGCAAAATCAGAGACTGCGTTGATAAAGCGCCAACCGTTCTTGCCGACCCATTCCAGATCCGGTGCGTTGTAGTAGCGAGCCTTCAGCTCTTCCTGCAGGCGCAGATTATTCTTCCGCTGGCAATCGGACAGGTCCTCAGAAATCGGGAAAAATTCATTGATGAACTCCTGCACCTTGTGATCGGATAAATCGATGCGAGCCAGCTCTTCGCCACGGTTGCCGAGTTCAACCATATAGTTGCTGGCCAGCTGCAGGGTCTCACGGGCATCCTGCACCCGCAGCAGAACATTTTCGGTGTGGCGTGCAGTCCAGCTGCGCTTTGCAGTATTCAGCGCAAGGTTCAGCGTGTTCTGACAAACCACACGGATCGGAGTCATGGCCACTTTCACACCAGAACTTCCGTCATGACTGTTGAAGATTACAAGATATGGTACTACCTGATCTCCAGCGATAAGATATTTCCTCGGAAGCCTTGCCAGCATCCAGACCTTCTTGCCGCCCTGCAGGGAACCGGCAGTTTCATAAGTGACACCTTCACCCAGCAGATCATCGGTGAACTGGAATGCTTCCTCATTCTGGACAATGCGGTAGCGATCAGATACCACGCCTAGAACAGCATCATCGGTGCTGCGGACGTTAGCCCGATAGCCGGGAATCATAGCACCCGTGCCGGAATAGATATTGCGGCTTTCCACCTGCCAATCCAGACCGGCCAGTTCCAAGGCTTCACGGCTTGCAGGGGCATCCATAATGATACGGCCAAGGCCGTGCCACGGGGTTTCACGGACAGAGAACATCGTTTCAACATTTGCGGGCATAGTAAAATCTCCTTTTCAATGTATTTTGTTCAATCGTTGTTTTCCATTTCTTCAGCGATGCGGACGAGGACTTCCACCAGGACGGTGCCAACCTCTTTGACGATTTCGGACCAAAAGTTCATAATGCTTTCTCCTTTCTGCGCAGCTGCGCTTTAAAATACGATGGTAATAATGATAGTGATGGTGCGGAATAACAAAATGCTCACCTCCAGACATAAAAATAGCCCCTGAGTCTTTCGACTCAGAGGCTATGGATCATGATTATTATATCTGGGTGAAAATTTGAAATTTGAGAAAGCTAAAGAGAGGGATTTATCATAAAAAATTATAATGCAGGACGAATTTGCGCTAAAAGAATCCGGTCTGCCGGAAGCCACGGAACAGAATCAAGCTCCTTTTTAGTCAGCCAGCGTGCAGCCTCGGCTTCTTTCAGCACCAGTTCGCCGGAAACCACCTCGCACCAGAAACAGTCCATGGAAAGGTGGAAGGCGGGATAATCGTATTCAATGGTGCCAATCAAATCGCCTACCGCGATCTCAGTATCCAGCTCTTCCCGGATCTCTCGTCTTAGCGCCTGCTGCGGGGTTTCACCCGGCTCGATTTTGCCGCCCGGGAACTCCCATCCGCCCTTGTACTCGCCGTAGCCGCGGGCGGTGGCATAAATTTTATGTTTCGTCTGAATATCGTCGCAGATCACGGCTGCAACAACGCGAATCATTTTCATGAAAATCTCCTGAATTATTTTTCATAATAGAGTGGACAACCCAGTTTTCTCAATTTGGATTCGATTGCTCCTGTAGAACGTTTTAGAATCAAAGAAATTCGTTTGATGCTGTTCCCCTGCTGGTGGAGCCGCAATAATTCACGTTCTTCTTTTTGCGACCATGCTGTTCCAGCGCGAGAATAACGCTCTGCCTTTTTGTTTCGAGGAAGAGACTTCAGATATTCAGCGGTAGATTCAATGGAGCAATGTTCCAATACGATTTTTAATGCTTCTTGAATTTCTTCCTGAGCACAACTATCATTTTCAGACAGAATCCAACCGGTTAAAGGGTTAATACCTTTTGCAAGAGTTTCAATTATGGTGCGGGCCAGCATATCGTCCATAGTATGTTACCCCACGATCAATTTGTTGGTCTTTTTGAGGAACTTTGCAGGAATCGGGCGGTCCAGCTTCCATGTGATATTCATGGGACGGGAGCCCTCATGCTTCACATAGTTCACCGTGCCCAGATAGGTATACGCTCCTGCACCGCCAAAACGGGCATCTGCCTTGAACTCACGCACGAACAGCAACACCCGGCTTCCTTTTTCCCGGTGATGGATGTACCGCTGCCCGGTGGCAGAGTTTTCGGCGGTGGTGCTCTGGCTCTGCCAGTGGAACAGGCTCTCGTTGATGGAATAATCCTTGTACATGGTGGTGGGCGAGTAATCCTTGTCTGCTTTGTTCAGGGTCACAAAGAATACGTCCAGCTGCTTTTCCGGCAGCCACTTCACGCCCTCGCGGACGGTAGCAGGCTTCAAAAAGTCCAGCGCCACCAGCAGTTGGTCGCGGGTATAGGTGCAGTGCAGGTCCAGCGGACAATCAAAGCCCACATCTACCGGCTCGTCAATAAAATCAATGCGGTCATATTGATACTGCAAAAGTGCCTGCAGCTCCCCCAGCAAAACGGGACTGTCTGAGAGAGCATACAGGTTATCGAGAACTTCTTCATCCTCCCAGCTTTCTGCAGTTTTGCCCCAGAGAGTCACATAGAACATTTGCAGCATCCGCTTCTCTACTGGCGATAGAGCCGCAAAGTCGGTGTTATCCAATTTTGGCAGAAGCTCCAGCAAAAACCGGATCCATCTGCGGGAATCTGTCACGGCAAAACGTGCAAAGGCTTTGGCCACAATCTCTTCAAGTGGCTCTGCAAAATCAGGAGATACACCGGCCAAAAATCGCAGCCGGGAAAAACAAAGGGTTTTATCTTTGACTTTTTTGCTGTAAATTGCACGCGGGTCGAGATGGTAGTAGTCGAGGAAATTGCCAAGGGGCAGCGGCAGGCCGGTGTCCTCCGTGAAGGACGCAACCCGTGCCACAAGCCCGGAGGTGCGGTCATAGGAGGCGCTGATATTATCCAGCACATACTTTGCAGCAATTTTCTCCAGCTGAATGTAGCAACCCTTGGGTGCGGAGACAAAGCCCTCTTTGAGCTCCCGGCTGACACTGCGGGTGGTGTTCGAGAGCAGTGCTGCGAATTTCTCCTCAAAATTATACCTTTTGTTGGCCTGTCCGATGAAATCCAGAACGGTCAGGCAATCCTTGTTTTCTGCCAGACGCAGACCACGCCCCAGCTGCTGCAAAAACACAGTCAGCGACTCGGTAGGACGCAGGAACAGCACCGTGTTCACCTCGGGGATATCTACGCCCTCGTTGTAAATGTCCACCACAAAGAGAAAACGGAGCTCCCCGGAAACCAGCCGCTGCTTTGCAGCGTTGCGCTCCTCGTCAGGAGAGTCGCCGGTCAGTGCCATAGATGGAATGCCGTGGGTATTAAAGTAGCGCGCCATAAATTGGGCATGAGCAATGGAAACGCAGAAGCCCAGACCCTTCACCTCGTCGATATCGGTGACATATTTCAGGATGGAGTTCACCACAAGGTCAGCGCGGCGCTCCGCCACCATGCCGCTGAGGGTGTACAGGTTGGACAACTCGTTTTTATCGTAGCCGCCGGTACGCCATTTCAGGCTGCTCAGATCTGCGGTGTCGGTGACGCCGAAATATTGGAAGGGACAAAGTAGTTTCCGGTCAATGGCCTCCGGCAGACGGATCTCGGCGGCAATGCGTCCGCCGAAATAGTCCAGAACGCTTTTGCCGTCCATGCGTTCCGGGGTGGCGGTCAGTCCAAGCAGGATCTTCGGCTGGTAATATTCCAACAGCTTCTGATAAGTGGGTGCAGCTGCATGATGGAACTCGTCTACAACGATGTAATCGTAAAAATCTGCTGCCGTTTTGGCGGCAAGCTCCTGAGAATTGAAGGTCTGGATGGAAACAAACAGATGATCAATGCTGTCGGCTCTGTGACTGCCCACATACAGTTCACCGAAATTGGCATCCTTCAGTACCGCCCGGAAGGTGTACAGGCTCTGCTTCAGGATCTCCTCCCGGTGTGCCACAAACAGTAGACGGCAGGGCTGCCCCGGATGCTGCCTGCAGAAGCGCTTGTAATCCAGTGCAGAGATCACAGTTTTGCCGGTGCCGGTGGCGGCGACTACCAAGTTGCGGTTGTAACCCCGAACGGTGCGCTCGGCATCCAGCCGGTCCAGAATTTCCTGCTGGTAGGAATAGGGCAAAATATCCAGGGTATAGATTCCGCTGTGGTCGGCCTCGCTGTATTTTTCGGCTTTCAGGGCGCGGGTCAGCCGTTCCCGCTGTCCTTCATCGTAATATTCAAACTCGCTGGAATTCCAGTAGCTTTCAAAAGTGGCTGCGATCTTTTCAATGGTCTCCGGCAGGTCCTTTTGGGTCACCTTGACGTTCCATTCCAGACCGCTGGAAATTGCCGCATTGGACAGGTTGGAGGAGCCTACATACGCCGTAGTAAAACCGGTGTCCCGGTAAAACACATAGGTCTTTGCGTGGAGCCGGGTACGCTTGGTGTCGTAGCTCACCTTGATCTTCGTATTGGGCAGTGCGCGCAGCTCCTCAATGGCTTTTACGTCCGTAGCGCCCATATATGAGGTGGTGATGATGCGCAACTCACCGCCGCTTTGCGCAAACTGCCGCAGCTCGTCCATGATGAGGCGTAAGCCGCTCCACTTGATAAAGGAGACCAGCATATCAATACGGTCGGCGGAAACGATCTCCTTTTTCAGCTCCGTGTACATCTGCGGCTCATGGATAGCGCCGGTAAACAGGGAACTTTGCGCAATAGAGGTCTCCGGGCGGTCAATGTCTTTTGCGCTTTTCCCTGTAGCAAGGCGCGGGTCGTTCTGCTGCAAAAGCGCAAGAAGCTGCTCTGCCCGCTGGTCAACACTGAGCGCGGCAAAGTCAGCTTCCTCTGTAGTAGCCTGGATGGTATTTATGATCTGGTTTGCCAGCTGGATCTGCGCCTCGATGCCGCCGCCGTTATCCTGTACGTTCTCAAGACCCTTCTGCACCACATCGGTCAAATACTGCGCCAGCACTTTGGCAGCCTCCGCCGTGTCGATGGGCGCAGTGGACTTGCGGGCTTCCGGAATCTCTGCAAGCTCGCGGTTCAGCGCGTTGTTGATGACCTGTTCGTACAGTCCGGGGTAGAGCATAGATGCACTTCCTTACCGTTTTCTTTTATTATAGCGCCCGTTAGAAGAATATTCAATGATCGAGGGTATGAGATATGCTTTGCGATTCTCTACCACTTAGATCAGGGTGACGACTCGCATGATGTCAGCCTTGCGCAGTTTGCCACAACAATGCATCCTTTCAGTCGGTATTCAGCCAATTTTAGCTCTAGTTAAACATGAACGTTATCGGGAAGAAAACAACAGCATTTATATTTCGAACAATAGGAGCGGAATCTTGAAAAGAGACTCCACGCTTATTGTTGAACGAGTGGGAAAGGTGTATTTGACATAAAAAACCATTCCGAGATTTGTAAGACCTTTGCATTGATTTCGTTCGTTTGTTGGAGTAAAATAAAAATGGTTTGTTATAGACCGCCACCATCCGTGAATGAACGATGTTGAGGGTTACTATGGAATACGTATCAATTAAACAAATCTCTGAAAAATGGGGCATTTGTGCAAGACGAGTGCAGACCTTGTGTACAGAAGGCCGCATCGAAGGAGCACAGCGTGTTGGGCATCAGTGGATCATTCCTGCAGATGCTCCAAAACCAAAAGATGCTAGAGTAAAGAGCGGAAAATACATTAAATCGAAGAATGAAAATGGAGAAGATATAGATGAACAAAAAACCATATAGTGCAGGTGCAGTGAAATTTTCATTCTGGTTTATTGAGTTTCGGAAAACGGTCCAGTTGCTGGCAGAGGGCAAGAGCTTTTCGGAAATAAAACTGCTAAACGAGCAAGAGAATATTTACAGCGCATCCACAAGGGCACGGGCACAGATGATCTACTCTACCGTTACGGCGCGCATAAAGATGCTGGACCCCAGCTTTTACCCGGTTTTCCTGAGCAGCGATATTGCAACGCAGAAGATGTTTGCGCTGGTAGCAGCACTTGCACACGATACGCTTTTCTTTGACTTTGTGTACGAAGTTGTGCGGGAAAAGATGATCCTTGGAGTGGACGAACTGACTGATGCGGACATTCGGGTGTTCTTCAAGGACAAGCAGGCGCAAAGCGAGAAAGTAGCAGCCTTTCAGGACTACACGCTGCATCGGCTGGGAGCGGCATACAAAACGCAGCTCTACGAGGCAGGAATGCTGGACGGAAACAAGGGCAGCTCACGCAAGATCCTGCGCCCGATTTTGGACATTGCGCTGGAACGCTGGCTGCAAGACAATGGATATGCCATTATGGTCAATGCGCTTACGGGGGTAAGATAAGATGGAAACTGTGAATGGATGCCTGAGCGACCGGCTGGATGAGATGGAAGCGGCAATCCGGAAAACGTCCTTCCGCAAGGGAACCGGCAGAGCCAACGAGGTGAACTACTGGGTTTTCGACTATCCACCGGAAAAAGAGCTGGAAGTTCGTGCTCGAATCGAGTATATGAAAGGCAAAAATGCCCGTGGCGATGATGACTTTGATCTGGTGGTATTTGATCTCTACGATGTCATCATTGATTTTCTGGAGAAGAAGCGCTTTTTGGAAAAGTGTTATGACCTTGAAAAGAAAAACGGGATGGAGCGGATCACCAAAGCGGTTACCAACGCCATGAAGATCAATGACAACGACAGCCTCATCGTGCAGTATATCAAGGAACATACGCCGGAGAACGCCATCGTGTTTTTGACGGGTATCGGAAAGTGCTATCCGATTTTGCGGTCCCATAAGGTTCTGAACAACCTGCATCAGGCATTTGTCCGCTGCCCGGTCGTAATGTTCTTTCCGGGCACCTACAACGAACAGGAACTGATCTTGTTCAACGAGATCAAGGACGATAACTATTACCGGGCATTCCGGCTGGTGAAATAAAGGGAGGATACAGTAGCTATGCAGATCAAGGAGATGTTCCGTAAGGAGATTGACCGTGAACTTCAGGGCGTTATCGTAGTCGGTCAGGGCGCAGAGACCAATGTTGCACAGGAACTGGAAGAGTATGTGGTGACTCGTGAACTGCAGCGGCACTTTGCGGATTTTTTTGCGGCTTATAAAAAAGGTATTCTGGGCACCACGCCGAAAATGGGCGTATGGATCTCCGGCTTCTTTGGAAGCGGCAAATCTCACTTTCTGAAGATCCTGTCCTATCTGCTGGAAAACAAGCAGGTGGGCGACAAGCACGCACTGGATTTCTTCATCGACGATAAAAAGATCACGAACCAGATGGTTCTGGCAGATATGAAGTTGGCAGCAGACACGCCAACGGATGTGATCCTGTTCAATATCGACTCCAAAAGCGAATCCAACAGCAAGGAGAACAAGGATGCCATCGTGAACGTGTTCCTGAAGGTGTTCAACGAGATGCAGGGATTCTGCGGATCCATGCCCTACCTTGCGGATTTGGAACGCCACCTTGCTGAGGCAGATCAGCTTGCTGCGTTTAAGGAAAAGTTTGAGGATGCCTACGGCGATGCGTGGGAGGATTCCCGGCAAGACTTTGATTTTATTCAGGACACCGTTGTGGAGGTTCTGGTGGAAATGGGCTTTATGAGCGAGCCCGCAGCCCGCAACTGGTGCGAAAAGGCAACGGAGCCCTATCAGATCAGCATCGAGGACTTTGCCAAGCGTGTGAAGGCTTATCTGGATAAGAAGGGCAGCAACCACCATGTTGTCTTTCTGGTGGATGAGATCGGTCAGTATATCGGCGATGACTCCAAGCTGATGCTGAACCTCCAGACTGTAACCGAGGAACTGGGCAAGGAATGTCAGGGCAAGGCGTGGGTCATTGTGACCTCTCAGCAGGATATCGACTCCATCACCAAGGTGAAGGGCAACGATTTCTCCAAGATTCAGGGCCGCTTTGATACCCGTCTGTCTCTGTCTTCCGCAAACGTGGATGCCGTTATCAAAAAACGTATTCTGGAAAAGACCGACACCGCAGCCCAGAGCCTGCGGCTGATCTACGACCAGAAGGGCACCATCATCAAGAACCTCATTGTTTTCAACGACGGTGTGGAGAAAAAGCTGTATGCCAATGCGGAGGATTTTGCAGAGGTGTACCCCTTTGTGCCCTATCAGTTCAACCTTCTGGCAAGTGTGCTGACCAGCATCCGTACCCACGGTGCATCCGGTAAGCATCTGTCCGAGGGTGAGCGCTCTATGCTGGCACTGTTCAAAGAGTCTGCCATGCAGTTGATGAACGAGGAAACCGGTGCCATCGTACCGTTCCATAAATTCTACGATGCACTGGAAAACTTCCTTGATCACAGCCACAGCAGCGTGATCATTCATGCCTATGATAACAGCTACATCAACCCGGAAAAGAAGGAAAAGGACGTCTTTGCCATCAACGTGCTGAAGACCCTGTTCCTGATCAAATATGTGGTGGAGATCGAGGCAAATGTGGACAACATCACCAGCCTGATGATCTCCAACATCGACGATGATCGCCTTGCCCTGAAAGCAGAGGTGGAGGAAGCCCTGAAGGTGCTGATGCGCCAGATGCTGATCCAGAAAAACGGCAGCGTCTATGTGTTCCTGACCGATGAGGAGCAGGAGATCAATAACGAAATCGAAAAAGAAAACGTGGAGATGCCGGAAGTCCTCACGAAGATCGCTGAGATGATCTTTGAGGACATCTTCCCCAGCAAAAAGTACCAGTATCCGGCATTCGGCGGGCGGTACACCTTCCCGTTCAACCAGACGGTGGATGACCGCCCCTACAAGGCAAATCAAAGCTACGATATCGGGCTGCGTGTGCTGACCCCGTGGTATGAGGGCGGCGTGGAGGACTCTACCCTGCGGATGATCTCCGGGCAGGGCAAGGAAGTGCTGGTGGCACTGCCCAACGATGATTCTTTCCTGACCGAAATGCGCGCCTACCTGAAGATTGAGCGCTTCCTGCGTAAGAATACCTCGGTACAGCTTGCAAAGTACGAGGCCATCAAGGAAGCAAAGCGAGTGGAGATGCGGGAGCGCAACAGCAACGCCAAGCTCTACCTGACCGAGGCACTGAAGGATGCTACCATCTATGTAAACGGCGATGTGCTGCGTACCTCCGGCAAGGAAGTGAACAGCCGCATCAACGAGGCAATCGGTCGTCTGGTGCAGACGGTCTACCATAAACTGTCCTACATTACCGCCCCCATGGGCGAGACCGACATCCGCAAGCTGTTCCGCAGCAGCAACCAGCTCTCCCTCACCTTGGAGGACAGCTCTGAGGCAAATGTCCATGCGCTGGATGACGTCCTGCAATTTATCGGCGGCAACTCCCGGATGCACATGAAGACCTCCATGAAAACCATCAAGGATCGGTTCATGAAAGCTCCCTACGGCTTTGTGGAGGACGATGTGCAGTGGCTGGTGGCACGGCTGTTCAAACGGGGCGACCTTGCCTTTACGGTGAACGGCGAAAGTGTGAACGCCAACAATCGCACCGAGGAAGAGCTTGTGGGCTACATCACCAAAAAGCAGTTTGTGGACAAGCTGCTGATGGAAGTCCGTGTCCGGGTGCCGGAAAAGCAGAAAAAGGCTGTCCGCACCATTATGAAGGAGCTGTTCAACGTGACCCCGACCGCAGAGGATGAGGACACCATGATGAGCGAGTTCCGGCGCTATTGCGAGCGTACCATTACTTCCATCGACCGGCTGGAACCCCGGTATCAGCTTTACGACTACCCCGGCAGGCAGGTCCTTGCCGAGGGCAAAAAGCTGATGAGCAGCCTGCTGCAGATCAATGCTCCGCTGGAATTTTTCAAGGAAGTCAGCGACGGGCAGGACGAGCTGCTGGATTTTGGCGAGGACTTTGAGCCGGTGCAGAAATTTTTCAGCCCAAACAGCGAGCAGGAGCAGATCTTCCGCCGTGCACTGGATATGCTGGGCATTTACGATGACAGCAAGACCTATATCGTGAACACCGCACTGGAAGATGTTGTCCGGCAGATGCGCAGCATCGTGGGCATGAAAACACCCTACCGTGAGATCCCCAAGCTGCCGGAGCTGCGGGAAAAGTTCATGTCTCTGTACAACGAGATTCTGGAGGAGCAGTCGGCACCGGTGGTAAAAGCCATCAAGGACGACCGCAACCGTGTGCTGGAGGTGCTGAACGACAAGCCCTACAAGGACGCAAAGCACAGTGGTTACATGGAGCGGTTCGAGGAGCTGCTGGACGGTGCTGTGCACTGCAACAATGTGTCGGTGCTGCGCAGCTATCAGGATAAGTCCGATGCGCTGAAGATCCGTCTGCTGAACGAGATGGTAGACGAGGACAACCGCTTGGCACAGCAGGCACTTGCACAGGCAGAAGCGGAACAGAAGCGTTTGGAAGAGGAAGCCCGCAAGCGTGGCGAGACCGTCACCGTGCCGCAGCCGAAGGAAACGGTAGTGCAGCCGGTCGTCAAGGTGCGCACCACTAAAAATCTCTCCATCAAAACGGTGGCACGGGCAGCGTCCTGGCGGCTGGAAAGTGCAGAGGATGTGGATAAATATCTGGATGCCCTGCGGCAGAGCCTGCTGAAGGAACTTGCCGATGATTCGATCGTGAACGTGGAACTGTGAGGTTGATTTTATGAAACCTGAAAGTATTGCGGAACAAACACTATATAATACTGTACGCTTAGAAACATTAGACGGTGGTTCCGGAACTGGTTTTTTCTTTAATTTTGAGATTGATGGGAAGAGCATTTTGATGCTTGTTACAAATAAGCATGTAGTGAATAATAACCCGAATGAAACCATGCGCTTTGAACTTCACCTGATGGGCGATGATCATGGAGATTCCGGCGAGAATTATTTGGTAACATATCAAACACAGTGGTTATTTCATCCTACGCATGATTTGTGCGCTACATTTACCAAGCCACTATTCGATGAAGTTTATCGTAGAACTGGAAAACGAGTCTTTTGCCGTATAAACGAAGAAAACTTGATTTGCGATGAAGAACATTTGAAAGAGTTAGATGCACTAGAAAGCGTTTTAATGGTTGGTTATCCACGTGGGTTGTGGGATGAAATTCACAATTATCCGTTGTTTAGAAAGGGGTTTACTGCGAGTCATCCGGGGTACGATTTCAATGAAAGAAGTATAGGTGTTGTTGATATGGCATGCTTTCCTGGCTCATCGGGATCACCTATCTTTATTCTAGATCAAAATGGCTATACAGATAAAAAAGGAACACATTATATTGGAAAAAGTAGGTTTATCCTTTTAGGTGTATTATTTCAAGGACCAACAATTGGAGTCAACGGCGATATATTATCTGTGGTTGATGTTCCAACACAACAAAGAGCAATCGTTCAATCGCGGATGATGATGAATTTAGGTTATTACATTAAATCATACGAGTTTTTGGCATTTAAGCCGATGCTTAAGAAATTTATTGATGGTGAGTAACGGAGACACAACCATGAACAAAACAGCCATTAAAAACTTTGCCATCTGGGCACGGAACAAGCTGATTGCAGATATCTGTTACCGTGCCGGACTGATGGGCATTACTGAAAAGGGCATTGCAGACCCTCTGCCCCAGAGCACGCTGGATGCCCAGTTCTACGATATTGGTGCAACGGAGCCGTATCTGGTGGCAGGCGAGGCCATCAAGCAGCGGCGGCAGCTTGTGAGCGCCATCCGGGAGAAGGAGACCGACACCGATTACGCCACCGCCTACCAGTATATCATGGAGGAGGTTGCCTATACATGGTTCAACCGCCTGATCGCTGTGCGGTTCATGGAGGTCAACGACTATCTGCCCTCCCACCTGCGGGTGCTTAGCTCCGAGAGCGGCAAGGTGGAGCCGGATCTGGTCACCACCCCCTTTGATGCCGAGCTGCCCTTTACCGCCGAGGAAGAAGCCCAGATCATCCAATGGAAGCAGGATAACAAGCTGGACGAGCTGTTCCGCTTTTTGTTCATCAAGCAGTGCAATGCGCTGAATGAGATCCTGCCCGGTTTGTTTGAAAAGACCACCGATTACACCGAAGTCCTGCTGAACCTTTCGGTGGTGGATCAGGAGGGCGTGGTGTACAAGCTGACCCACGATATCCCGGAAAAGGACTTCAACATCGAGCAGGGCGGTCAGGTGGAGATCATCGGCTGGCTGTACCAGTACTACAACACCGAGCCCAAGGCGGCGGCATTTGCCAAAAACGGCAAGATCACCAAGGAGGAGATCCCGGCGGTGACCCAGTTGTTCACTCCGGACTGGATCGTCCGCTACATGGTGGAAAACAGCCTTGGCCGCCTGTGGGTAGAGGGTCACCCGGACAGCGACCTGCGGAAAAACTGGAAGTATTATCTGGACGAAGCCCCGCAGGAGCCGGAGGTGCAGGCAAAGCTGGCGACGATCCGCAAGGAGTACGCCGCCTTGAACCCGGAAGACCTCACCCTCATCGACCCCTGCATGGGTTCCGGGCATATTCTGGTCTATGCCTTTGACGTGCTGATGCAGATCTACGAAAGCGTGGGTTACAGCCAACGGGATGCCGCCAAAAGCATTCTGGAACACAACCTCTACGGTCTGGACATTGACGACCGTGCCTATCAGCTTGCCTATTTTGCTGTGATGATGAAGGCACGGCAGTACAACCGCCGCATCCTCAACGGCGAAAACACCTGCCACGTCCATGCCATTCAGGAAAGCAACAATATCAAACGGGCTCACCTCAAGTTCTTTGGGGCGGGCCTTTCGGACTCGGAAAAGAACACTGCAAAAATGCAGCTGGAATGCCTGCTGGACATCCTCACCGATGCCAAGGAGTACGGCTCCATCCTCAATGTGCCGGAGTATAACTGGGCATTGCTGCGCCGGTTTGTGGGCGGCATTGACGATGAGGTGCAAATTTCGCTGGAAAGTGCCGGTGTAGAGCAGACCGCCGAGGAGCTGCAAAAGTTCATTGACCTTGGCGAGACCATGGCACGGAAGTATTGGGTCACGGTTACGAATCCGCCGTATGCTGGCATGAGTAAGATGAATGCCAAACTCAATAGTTTTGTGCAGGATAATTATGCAGACTATAAGAGTGATATGTTCTCGGCTTTTGTGGTCAAATGTTCTACCATGACGAGAACAAACGGATATTGCGCTTTCCTCACTCCGTATGTATGGATGTTCATTCAGAGTTATGAGAAAATGCGGAAATATCTGTATACGAATACAACGATTGAAACGCTGATTCAGTTTGAATACTCGGCTTTTGAAGAAGCAACTGTTCCAATTTGTACATTTGCATTCAGAAAAGGCTATATTGCGAAAAAAGGCTGTTATCTGCGACTGACAGATTTCCGTGGCGGTATGGAAGTTCAGCGTCAGAAAACACTGGAAGCAATCAACAATCATAATTGTGGTTACTATTTTGAGCAATACAGTGATAATTTTGCAAAGATTCCGGGAAGTCCGGTGGTATATTGGGTGAGTGAAAAGGTTCGGGACGCTTTTGCGAACAACCCAATGATTGATGATGTCTTGGAAACCAGAAATGGTATGTCTACAACAAACAATAACCTCTTCTTGCGTTGCTGGTTTGAAATTTCACTATTAAAATGTGGCCTTGGCGATTTCACAAGACAGTCTGCAAAACAAAGTAAAAGAAAATGGTTCCGTTATAATAAAGGCGGAGAATTTCGCAGATGGTTTGGCAATAATGACTATGTGGTTAATTGGGAAAATGATGGTGAATATTTGAAAAGCTATGTTGCAGAAAGATATGGCAGCTATAGTAAAGAAATAAGAAGTGAAGATAGGTACTTTGATGAATCAATAACATGGAGTGGTGTGACATCTAGCCAAACAGGATTTCGGTATTCGCCACAGGGAGCAATCTTTGATTCTGGCGCAAATGGATTATTTGCTCAAAAAGCAGAAATAGTAAAGTATACATTGGGTTTTCTCAACACTAAACTTGTTGTGGATTTTGTGAAATGTGTGAATCCAACAATCAATACTGGCTCTGGAACGATTGGAAAGCTACCGCTTTGCATTAAAGATAGCGAGATTGAAAAGGTCAATTTAATTGTAGAAGAGTGTATTGAAAATTCACGTTCTGACTGGGACTCTTTTGAAACAAGTTGGGACTTTACCACCCACCCCCTTGTGAGCATGAGCAAAGGCCTATGGGATGCTACCAGTACGGCTGCTGCTATGGACTACTTTTATGGCTACCTGCCGGAAGCAAGCTGCCCGCTGGAAATTTGCTACTTACTGTGGCAGGGGCAGTGTGACGAACGCTTTAACAAACTGAAAGCCAACGAGGAAGAGCTGAACCGCATTTTTATTGACATTTACGGCTTGCAGGATGAACTGACCCCGGAAGTGGAAGATAAGGATGTGACGGTACGCAAAGCTGACTTGCAGCGGGATATCAAGAGCTTGCTTAGCTATGCCGTGGGCTGTATGTTTGGCCGCTACTCGCTGGATGTGCCCGGCCTTGTGTTGGCTGGCCAGCCCTTTGATGAGAAGTTTGTCCACGCCAGCAATGCTGTGACCGGAACTGGTGTTTTGGGTGCACCGGGTCTGCTGCGTGCGCCGGGCGCACTGTACCTCCGCACCGAGGATGGCGTAAAACAGTGCACCTTTGCCCCGGATGTGGATAACGTCATCCCCATTACGGATGAGGAGTATCTGGAGGACGACATCATTGCACGCCTGTGCGACTGGCTGAAGGTGGTATACGGTGCGGACACGCTGGAAGCAAACCTCGATTACATTGCCAAGGCGCTGGGCAATAAGGGCACCACCAGCCGGGAGGTCATCCGCAACTACTTTGTGAACGACTTTTTCAAGGATCACTGCCAGATCTACTCGGTCACTGGCTCCGGCAAACGGCCTATCTACTGGCTTTTCGACAGCGGCAAGCAGAACGGCTTTAAGGCACTGGTCTACCTCCACCGCTACACCCCGGATACCATCGGCACCCTGCGTGTGGACTACCTGCACAAGATGCAGCGTGTGTACGAATCCGAGATCAACCGGATGCAAGATATGATGGACCACACCACCAACGCCCGGGAAGCCGCTGCCGCCTCCAAGCGCAAGGACAAGCTGACCAAGCAGTTGAAGGAGTGCCGGGACTACGACGAAAAGATCAGCCATCTGGCACTTTCCCGCATTGCGCTGGACCTCGATGACGGCGTAAAGGTGAACTACCGCAAGCTTCAGACCGCCGCCGATGGCAAGTTCTACGAGGTGCTGGCGGATAGCAAGAACATTATGGCGAAAGAGAAGAAATAACGACCAGAACTTCAACATTGAAAAGGTTGTCTATTATTGACTAGACGAGGTGGGTCAAAATGGAAATAAATCATTTGAGATATGAGGCGGTTGCAGAATATAGTTCTGTATTTGGACATCCATTAGACGATTCATCGCTAATAGATAAGCTGTCACACATCAGTTGTCAGAAAATACTTGCAATACTATCACGGTTTTCCTGTTTACATATTGCTGTCTGTAACGGTGATGATGCTGCAATGAAGTTGAATGATTATCTACGATTCATACATTCTGTACATATAGATGATTTGGGTGGCAATAAGTACATATATAATCAATTCAGGTTTATTATGTGTTCACAATCTATTTTTGTGCTTGATAAATGGGCAATAAAATACTGCCCGGTAAGCACAAATGCAGAGCCGATAACACAGGAAGATGTTTGCCTGATAATGGATTTGTTGCTTGTTGTCAATGATAAGTTGCCCAAGAGTGAAGTTGAAGGAAATGAGACAGAGTATCTTTACCTGATGCTGTATCATAACACGCACAAGGCGATAAAAAATGAGATTGCACGGTCTTATTATGTGTTTTCTAAACTTGCATATGAAGATAACGAAACATCCTCTTGGTTAAAGCAATACGAGGAAAAGTGTGGTTTTTCACTGGAACAGCGGTTGGCTGTATTGACAAATTCGTTGGCACATATGCTTCCCCGCTATACGCTTCCGGACTTTTTCATCGGAGTATATACTACAGTCAATGGATTTAATGCACAAGGTCTTTCTCCCGTGTACGACAAAGTAATGGAAACGGTTCGGGCAGACAGGAAAACGATAAGGAGCGGGCTTCGACGAGATTTAGAGCAAGTATGGGATTTTGAACCGTTTTATAGATACCCGTTTATAAAAATCAAAGACGAACAAATTGCCTTTTCTGTTGATAGCATATTGTATCAGTTATGGGAAGGCCTTTATTGGAATGTTCGCTATACGTTGCAAAGAGATGATGGCGTGGAGTTTATGACGGATTTCGGCAAACCATTTGAACATTATATTCAAGAAATATCTCGCGAAAGCGCAAATCGGTCTGGAAAAATAGTCCGATATCAAAATGAATTTCTTTATCGATACGAAGGCAATCAGAAAGCATCAACTGACTGTTATCTTCGTGTAAATGACGTTTTGGTTGCGGTTGAAGCTAAAGCTAAGAGCCCGCACTCGGATACAATTTCTGGAGTTGCACACGAGGCGATTGAAACAGAAGTTAACGAATTAATGGTTGCACCTATCGAACAAGCTGCGAAGCGTTTGAAGGAAATCACTTCGGAAAAAGCAGAAATTACTGATGGTGAAAAACAGTTCTTTGAAGGAATTGAACGTACTATAATTTTGTCCGTAAGCATGGAAAAAGTTCAGCCTGTTGGAAAACTACTTTATGAGTTTGATGAGAGAGTAAAGGAAACTATTTCTGGAACAAATGTTGTTGCATATCATAATGTCAGCATTCAAGATTATGAAGTAATCTGCGGCTTAATTGAGGACTATCCAGAAGAGGTATCAGCTATTTTACTGAGATGGTTTGAAGATCAAAGAAAAGATTCTCGAAGTGTAGTTGTTTTATCGAATTTCTTACACACATTTAACAAGAAATATAGATGCTCGGAATATGTATCTCTTTTATTTGACCAGGCATTTGAAGAAATAATAAAAAGAACTTTTGAGAAACCAACTACATTGGATACACTTCAACAATGAGGTATAGAACGTGGCCGAATTAAATCTAAAACAAATCATAGACCGCCTGAATGCGGAATTTACCGGTGACACCCGCAAGCTGGTGTTCTGGTACGATGGCAAGGCAGACTTTGCCGAGGATCTGGAAAACGTGGAGCTGGAAAATGCAAAGATCTACCGCCTCCAGCCCGATAACCAGTTCTATACCAAATACTTTCTGGAGCGGGTGGACACCACCACCAATTACCTTGTCTACGCCCCGTTCCCCAAGCCCGATGTGCGGGGAAACCACTTGGAGGACACCCTGCTGTACTCCCGGCGGTTCTTTGCCGACCGTGCTTCGCTGCTGTCGGTAGACCTTGGCATTGAGGAAAAGTATAAGCCTATCCTCGAAAAGCACATCAAGTTCTTTGCCGATAAAAAGCGCACCCAGCGATTCTACGATCTGGAGATCGAGAACTTTAACGAGGAAAACATCCTCACCGGGCTGCTCAGCGCCATCTGCAAAGCACGCACCTGCTCCTTTGAGGAGGTGGTGCGGATCGTGCTCACTGAGAGCAGCCTGTCGGAAAATGCCTACTTGCAGCAGTTTGAACAGTACGATCTGCTGCCGTCCTTCTGGCGGCTGTGCGAGCAGCATTTTGGCTATACGGACGTAAAACCCACGCTGGAACGGCTGCTGGTGACCCTTTTCGTCACCTATACCGCCCGCTATGTGCAGACGGAGCTACCCGCGGCGTGGAAGTCCTTTGTCTCCTACAAGGCAGGCAACATCATTGCCTTCCTCGACAGCCTGATGAACAGCGTCCTCTACCGGGATAAGTACGATGAACTTTCGGATCATGTGGCAAAGGGGCTGAACGTCTATCAGGCGTTCTCCGGCTGCCGTGCCGATGATCTGGTGGAGTGCGATACCTTCCTTGCAGTGGATCAGGTACTGGTCAAGTGGCTGATGGGGCGGCTCCTTGCCGAGGATACCGGGGCAAAGCTCAACGAGCTGACCATCCCGGAGGTGTGCGAAAAGCGTGCCAAGATGCACTTTGGCAGAAAGACCGACAAGACCTACCAGTTGCTGCAAAGTGCCTACTGCATGGTGCAGGCGGCAAACTACCGCAGCGCCGAGGGCTTCAAAGCCATTGTGGACCGGTATCTGTCCGAAGATCATCAGATAGACCAGCAGTACCGGAAGTTCTACTTCTATTACGACAAGCTGGAAAACACCGAAACCTTTGAGCCACTGCGGGAGCTGGTGGAGAACATCTACACCAACGAATATCTTGACACTCTTCTCCCGGCATGGAACGAGGCCCTCCGGCAGGAGGAGGCTCTGTCGGTGCTGCCCTTGCAGCGGGATTTCTACAACGCCAACCTGCGCTACACCAAGGAGCGCACCGTGGTCATCATCTCCGATGCCATGCGGTATGAGGTAGGGCAGGAGCTTTTTGCCCGGATGCAGGATGACCCCAAGTGCTCGGCGCAGTTGAACGTGCAGTTGGGCGTGCTGCCCTCCTACACCCGGCTGGGCATGGCTGCGCTTCTCCCGCACCGCACGCTGGAAATGACCGATGACTTTCAGGTTCTGGTGGATGGCACCCTCTGCGATACGCTGGCAGGGCGTCAGCAGGTGCTGCAAAGCTATGTGCCGGACAGTGTCTGCATCCAGTTTGACGTGATCAAGAGCATGAAGGTGGCAGACCTACGGGATGTCCTTACCAAGCGGCAGGTCATCTATGTGTACCACAACCAGATCGATGCCCGTGGCGACAAGCCCAACACCGAGGATGAGGTGTTCAACGCCTGTGAGGAAGCCGTGCAGGAAATCATGGATTTGATCCGCCGCATCAATGGCAGCGGAAACACCCATCACTTTATCGTAACGGCAGACCACGGCTTTATCTATAAGCGGGATAAGCTGTCCGAGAGCGAGAAAATCGCAGGCAAGAGCATGGAAAATGCTTTTGTCAACCGCCGCTTTGTGGTGTCCGCTGCTCCGCTTCAGGATGACGGCATCGGGCACATGAGCATGGGCACAGTACTGGGCAACCAGGATGCCAAGGTGGTTTCCTACCCGGTCAGCAGCAACGTGTTCAAGGTTGCTGGCGGCGGTGCCAACTACGTCCACGGCGGCTCCTCGCCGCAGGAGATGCTGGTGCCAGTGCTGGATATCAAAATGGAGCGTGGACATCAGGAGACCAAGAATGCAGAGATTGCACTGGTCAGCATTCTCCACAAGATCACGAATCTGATCACCTCCATGGATTTTGTCCAGTCGGAAGCCGTCAGCGATATTGTGAAACCGGCAAAGTACCGGGTGTTCTTTATCTCGGAGGACAACGAGAAAATCTCCAACGAAAACACCTATGTGGCAGACAACCGGGAGCTCAGCGCACAAAAGCGCATTTTCCGGCTGCGTTTTACCTTTAAGAACAAGAAGTACGACAAGGATAAGCAGTATTATCTTGTGGTCTACGATGAGGATACAGGTCTGGAACAGTGGCGGCATCCGGTGATGATGGATATTGCTTTTGCAGACGATTTTGGTTTTGGATTCTAACAAAAAGGAAGGCGGGTACACCGTATGCTAATGATGGATCAGGCAGCAGAGGGAAACCGGGAAGAACTGCGCCGGAAACTGCGGGAAAACTTTGATGGTCGCATCGTCCGCAAGGATCTGACCAAAAAGATCAAGGAAGGTGCCAACGTACCGGTCTATGTGCTGGAGTTTCTGCTGGGGCAGTATTGCAGTTCGGACGATGAGGAGATCATCGAGCAGGGCGTGCAGAACGTAAAGCATATTCTGGCGGACAACTTTGTGCGCCCGGATGAGGCGCAGAAGGTGCTTTCTCAGTTGCGTCGGAACGGCAGCCACACCATTATCGATATGGTGACCGTGCATCTGGATATCAAGAAAGACTGCTTCTTTGCAGAGTTTTCCAATCTGGGACTCTCCAATGTGCCCATTACGGACGACTACCCGGAAAAATTTGACCGTTTGCTCTGCGGCGGCATCTGGTGCATCGTTCAACTGGAATATGAATCCGAAGGTGACAGCAGCTTTGGAATAGAGGACTTTGATAGCGAACCCCGGCAGAAAAAGCAGAAGGATGTTTCGCCTATCAGCATCCGCAAACTGACCCCCATCCAGATGCCTCATATCGATATTGAGGAAGTACGCACCGGGCGTAAAGCCTTCACGCAGGACGAGTGGATGGATGTCATGCTGCGCTCTTGCGGTTATGAGCCGGAGCAGTTGAACCAGCGGGAGAAATGGCTCCTGTTGGCACGTATGCTGCCGCTGGTGGAAAACAACTTCAACCTCTGCGAGCTTGGACCCCGCAGCACCGGTAAATCCCACATCTATAAAGAAATCAGCCCTAACAGCATTCTAGTGTCCGGTGGACAGACGACTGTGGCAAACCTATTCTATAACATGGGACGAAAGACCGTTGGTTTAGTGGGTCTGTGGGACTGTGTGGCTTTTGATGAGGTTGCTGGTATCAAGTTCAAGGACAAAGACGGCATCCAGATCATGAAGGACTATATGGCTTCCGGTTCCTTTGCCCGTGGCAAAGAGGAAAAGGCAGCCTCGGCCTCGATGGTCTTTGTGGGCAACATCAACCAGAGCGTAGATGTACTGCTGAAAACCTCTAGCCTGTTTGATCCGTTCCCGCCTGAAATGGGAACAGACACTGCATTTTTGGATCGCTTGCATTGTTACATTCCCGGCTGGGAAATCCCTAAATTCCGCCCGGAGCATTTCACCAACGACTACGGCTTCATCACGGATTATCTTGCTGAGTTTATCCGGGAACTGCGTAAGGAGCAGTACGGCGATGCACTAGATAAGTATTTCCGCCTTGGTAAAAATCTGAATCAGCGTGATACGATTGCAGTGCGTAAGATTGTAGGCGGCTATGTAAAGCTGCTGTACCCGGACGGTGAGTTTACCAAAGAGCAACTGGAGGAGATCCTTGTCTTTGCACTGGAAATGCGCCGTCGTGTGAAGGAGCAACTGAAAAAGCTGGGTGGCATGGAGTTCTATGATGTGAATTTCAGCTACATTGATCTGGATACCTTTGAAGAAAAGTTTGTGTCGGTTCCCGAACAGGGTGGCGGTAAGCTGATCCCGGATGGAATGTGCAATCCGGGACAGATCTACACTGTTTCGCGTGGAAAAAGCGGCATGATCGGTGTGTTCCGGTTGGAAAGCCAGATGTTGCCGGGCAGCGGAAAGTTTGAGCGCACCGGTCTTGGCAGTGACCGTGATTGCAGAGAATCCACCAACACGGCTTTCAACTTCCTGAAAGCCAACGGAAACCGCATTAGCGGCGGCATCAGCACGGCATCTAAGGACTACATCATCAACTATCAGGATCTTCAGGGCATCGGTATGACAGGAAAGCTGGCACTGCCCACCTTGATTGCATTGTGCAGCATTGCCCTTGGTCGTCCCACGGTCAGTACCCTTGCAGTTCTGGGCGAGATCAGCATCAGTGGAACAATCTTGAAGGTAGATGAGCTTGCAAACAGCCTACAGGTCTGCCTCGATAGCGGTGCAAAGAAGGTTCTGCTGCCGATTTCAAGTGCCGTTGATCTGGGGACTGTTCCACCGGAATTGGTGGGTAGCTTCAATCTGATCTTCTACAGCAGCGCAGAGGATGCGGTGTTTAAAGCACTTGGTGTGGAGTGAAGAAAGGCGTGCTCTATGAAAACGAATGATAGAAAGATCACAGACCTGATGGCCACAATCCATACAGGAAAAACGCAACTTCCTGATTTTCAAAGAGGCTGGGTATGGGATGATGGTAGGATAAAAGCACTGATTGCAAGTATTACAAATGGTTATCCTGTCGGTGCAGCAATGTTTCTGGAATACGGTAATGAGAGTATTCACTTCAAATCACGAGTTGTTGAAGGGGCGCCTTCTGCAGACAAGGCGATACCTGATGAACTTATTCTGGATGGACAACAAAGACTGACATCTGTCTATTCTTCACTTTTTAGTGAGAAAGCAGTTAGAACAAGAACAGACAAAGGGCAAGAAATAGAACGCTTTTACTATATTGATATGGTCAAAGCTGTTAACAGCACGATTGACCGGGTGGATTCGATTATTTCGGTTCCTAAGGATCGGAAAATAACTTCAGATTTTGGTCGAAAGGTTGAGCTGGATCTTTCGTCGGCATCTCAGGAATACGCTCAGAACGTGTTCCCGCTAAACATTATTCTTGATCCGAGCAAATACAGCAAGTGGCAAATGGACTATATGCAATATCATCAGTACGATTCAAATGCTGCAAAATTGTATATGGACTTTCTCTCCAAAGTAATTGTTCCGTTGGGGCAGTATACGATTCCAGTGATTACATTGGACAAGGATACCCCCAAGGAGGCGGTTTGTCAGGTCTTCGAAAATGTCAATACAGGTGGGGTGTCGCTTACTGTATTTGAGCTGGTTACTGCCATTTTTGCAATGGATAATTTTGAACTACGCAAGGATTGGGAAGAAAGACAGAAAAAATATTTCAGTGACGACATTCTTTCGGTGACCTCTGCAACGGATTTCCTGACGGCTTGTACTCTGTTATCTTCGTATAAAAAAGGCGGGACCGTGAGTTGCAAAAAGAAAGATGTGCTGAATCTGACGCTGGCGGAATACCAGCGGTATGCAGATGATTTGACGGAAGGATTTGTGGAAGCGGAAAAAATATTACAGGAAGAACGGATCTTTTCTAGTAAAGACCTGCCATATACGACGCAGTTGATTCCGCTTGCAGTTCTTTGCACGTTGCTGGCAGACCATAACCGCATCAAAACAACGAGCGTAAAAGATAAAATAAAGCAATGGTATTGGTGCGGTGTCTTTGGCGAAATGTATGGTAGCGCAAATGAAACACGCTATGTGTACGATGTGGTGGGGGTAATGGCGTGGTTGGATGACGCCAGCAAAACGCCTAAAACGGTTCAGGAGTTTTATTTTAACCCGGTGCGCTTGCTATCCTTGCAATCAAGATTGAGTGCCGCCTATAAAGGTATTATGGCACGGATCTTGAAGAATCAGTGCAAAGATTTTATCAGCGGTCGTGAAATGGACTTTACGGTTTATAAAGCAGAGAGCATAGATATTCACCATATATTTCCACGAGATTATTGTGAGAAAAAAGGTCTGCCGCGTGCAAAATGGAATTCTGTTGTGAATAAGACACCTATTACATATTCTACAAACCGTGAAATTGGCGGAGTAGCACCAAGCCAATATCTGACCAAGATTGAAAAGAAAGGCCAAGTCGAACCAGATATACTGGATGGCTATCTTAAGACACATTTGATCGATACGAGTGATATCCGCGCAGACCGGTTTGATGATTTCTTCATCAAGCGCGCAACTGCTATTTTGAATGAGATCGAAAAAGCGACTGGAAAGTCGATTTCCGGTCGTGACAGTGATCTCGTAATTCAGGACTTTGGTGGAGCACTACTATAATCTGTGAGAATAAAGCATGCCTGAATTTAGGTGGCCACCATGGAGCCAATGAAAACAACCAGTGTCAACAGCCGTGCGGAGGAGCTGTTTGTACAGTTGTTCTGTGAGGCGTTCGGTCCAGAAAAGACTGAAAATTTGCAGGTTCAGTACCCCTGCGTGGACATCTATGGACGGCATCGCTATATCGACTTTGCGTTGGAATCTCCTGAATTCAAAATTGCAATCGAGATTGACGGTGAGACCTACCACAACCCCAGCAAGGTGTCCGAAAACAAATACGCGGACGACCTCCTGAAGCAGAACAGCCTGATCTATGACAACTGGAAAGTATACCGTTGGATCTACAGCCAGTTGGAAAAGCAACCGGAAAAGGTCAAGGACGAGCTGATTACATTTCTGGGCACCAGCCCCATGTTCAAGGCATTTGAAGCAGACCTGCCGGTGCAGATGGGACAGGCCATCGAGCTTCGGGATTACCAGCAGGAGGCCACCGAGAACCTGCAGAAGATGCGAGAGGATGGCAAAACCATTGCGCTGCTGTACCATGCAACCGGCGTAGGTAAAACCATTACGGCAGCAACGGATGCCAAGGCAGTGGGCGGGCGCACGCTGTTTCTGGTCAACGCCCTGAAGCTGGCATCGCAGGCAAAAGAGACTTTCGCCAAGGTCTGGCCGGAAGCGACCTTGGGAGAGTACACCGGAAGTCAGAAGGATATGACCCAGACGGTCATTTTTGCAACGGTGCAGAGCATCTCCAAGGATCTGGAAAAGTTCTCGCCTACGGATTTTGACTACCTGATCGTGGACGAATGTCACCACGCTGCGGCCAATACCTATCAGAAGATCTTCACCTACTTCCACCCGAAGTTCATTCTGGGGCTGACCGCCACTCCGGAACGCAGCGATGGCGAGGGTATGCTGGAGCTGTTCCAGAATGTCGCCCATAAGATGGATCTCAAAACTGCCGTAGAGCGTGGTGTTTTGGTGCCGATTCGCTGCATCCGGGTCAAGACTAACATCGACCTGACCGATGTGCGGATCAACGGCATCAAATACAATTCGCAGGATCTGGAAAGCAAGCTGTTCATCCCGGAACGCAATCAGTTGATCGTTGACACCTATCTAAAGTACGTCAACGGCAAAAAGACAGTAATTTTCTGTGCCAGCGTAGACCATGCAGCCGAAATTGCAAAGTTGCTGCGGGACAACGGTGTGAAGGCGGAAGCAGTTTCCGGGCGGGATCGTGTTGAGGTTCGGGAAAAAATCCTGAAGGACTATGAAACCGGCTCGACCAATGTTCTTTGTGCCTGCGACCTTCTGAACGAAGGCTGGGACAGCCCGCATACCACGGTGCTGTTCATGGCACGTCCGACTATGTCCAAAACGATTTATTTGCAGCAGCTTGGCCGTGGCACACGCCGCTGCCCGGGCAAAGAGGATCTGCTGGTGATTGACTTTGTGGACAACGCCAATATGTTCAATATGCCATACAGCCTGCACCGGGTGCTGGACATTGCAAAATATCAGCCCATGGCGTATGTGTTGGCACCGGAGAACAAGCGCAAGCTGGATCAGGATATGCTGTTTCAGGGGGAAAAGCCGGAGGCATGGCTGGATGTGCCAATCGATGTGTCTGACTATGAGATCATCGACCTTTTCAACTGGCAGAACAGCGTCAAGGATATGATCTCGCAGATCGAGTTCGTTCGGATGGTGGATGTGCAGTCCGAGACGGTGGAACGCTACATCAAGGACGGAAAAGTCAAGCCTGATCTTTCGATTCCCTTTGGTGATAAGCGAATGTTCCACTATTTTCGGGAGGAAAGCATCCGCAACATTGCGAAACAGTACGGTTGGGACCTCATTACGCCGCAGAATATGGCGGACAAGTTCATGAAGTTCATCGAAACAATGGATATGAGCTATTCCTACAAGCCGGTGCTGCTCAAGGCGATTTATGAGTACATGGACACCAGCGGCAGAGTTGCCCTGCCGGATGTGGTGGACTACTTTATCGACTTCTACGAGGGCCGCAAGGCACACGGAATGATCGCAGAGAAATCCACCAGCATTTACCAGAAGGGCGGTTATACCCGGAAGGATGTGGAGAAGAACATCCTCTCCAACCCCTTCAAGCGCTTTGAAGATATGCGATTCCTGATGCGCTGCAAGGATGTGGAGACTATCGAGGTAAATCCGATCATCTTCCGCAAGCTCACACGGGAAGATTGGCTGCATATTGTGAATGTCTGCGATAAGAGCCTTGAAAAATACTATTTGCGGCTCAAAAAATGATGTGAGCGCCGATAATTGACTGCGGGTGACGTGCATGATGAAAATAGTGAGAAATATGATCCGGTGTAAAAAGTGCAGGGACGTTATTGAAAGCTGCACTGTACATGATTTCAAATTTTGTTCTTGCGGATCGTGTGCAGTCGATGGCGGGCATGAGTATCTCCGTAGGTGTGGAAACCCGGAAGACTGGGAAGAATTATCTGAAACGCAAAGTGTAGATGATTGAAAATTAAGCTGAACACGATCTTTGAAGCAGAAGCTCAGCGGCAAGCAAAAAAGCTCTTGACCTCTATATTAAAGGCCAAGAGCTTTTTGCAAAGATAATGCTCTGAAGAAGTAAAACAGTGAAAGCAAGAAGAACAGATGTTCAATTACTTTGCACTTTTTGCATGCGTTGCGCTAACCAGTGATTGAGAAGGCGTTAATGGAGCAAGCCATACTTTGCCAGTTCCCTTATAAACATTTACCAGACCCTCACCGGATGCGGCAGAACCAAGCAAGGTTTTTCCGGAACGTTCAACCGTAAAGCTGAGACTGCCGGACCAGCAAATCGCAAAGCTGCCATCAATTTTTAAAACGTCGTCTTGAAGGTCGATTTCTACGATTTCCGAACGGGGAACATTGCTTTCCAGTACACATACACCATTGCCAGCAAGCCGTAGATTGAAGAGTCCTTCATTTCCGAGTGCTGCAGAAGAAAGCGAGGAGCGTGCCTGAATCTCGTGCTTGACAGTGGATTCACAGGCCAGGAACATGCCGTCTTCCATTACAAGACCGCCTGTCCAGTCACCGACATTTTCGGTCAGAAGATATTTATAGGTGGGTTCGGTCACGAGCATACCCGTTCCGACGTACTCCGGCTTGATTGCGCTTTCTTTTGTGACGGAACTTTTTACCATTTTGCCTAAGAAGTCGCCAACACCCTTCAATCCGGTGGTTGCTTGCACGTTGCCAACAATGTACTGCATTGCGCCCGCTTGGAGAACAAGCCCAACTTTTCCGTTGAGATTGGCAATGGCCTGTTTCCGTTTGACATTCATCTGGCTCATATAGTATTCTTCCATTGCATTGCAAGGCGCTACGGAGAAATCGACATTGTGCTCAACAATGGAGAAGACACCCTTCTGTTCGGTGACGATGTGACTTGTCTGATTTGCCAGATTGTTGATTTTAAACATAAGCAAATACCCCATTTCAAAGCAGATTTCGCATTTTTGTATGCAAGATTTGGTGTCCGTAAAAATGCTTAGATAAGTAGTCACAGTACAACTGAATAACTCCTTAAAATTCAGTGTATCATACGTCAACTGAAAATACCATCATCAAACCACATAAAACATTTGAGACTTTTTTAGCGAGGGGAGAGTATAGGAGTTGAAAGTTTGGCCAGTGAGAATATAAAAAACAGGTTACTGATGCAAGTCGAAAAACTTCCGTTTGTAGCAGATCTGTAGCAAATTGCTTTGATTTAACGAATCAACGTCCTAAAAACCGAAAAGTCATCATGCATCACACGCAGGGGGTCTGGGGTTCGAGTCCCTAATTCTCCACCAAGCAGTTCGTACTCGAACCCGAGAGGGTTCGGGTGCTTTTTTGTTTATCGGAGGATTTGCCTGCGCAACAGAGCGGCAAACAGGCAAAGGCAGGGCATCGCGCACGACACATATTATAAACAAAGCAGGGGCTGCTGCACAGGGAAGAAACCTTGTGCAGCAGCCCCTTATATTATATGTAGGAAGGATCAGTCTTTCTTCTCTGCGGTGCGGGCAAAGAAGTTGGCAAGGACAGCGCCGGAAATGTTATGCCACACCGAGAACACAGCGCCGGGGATGGTTGCCAGCGGATACTGTGCAAAGTGGGCAGCGGCCAGAGAGGTGGCAAGACCGGAGTTCTGCATACCCACCTCGATGGAGATCGCGCGGCACTTGGTGGAATCCAGCTTCAGCAGCTTGCCCACGCCAAAACCGGTGAGGTAGCCCAGCAGGTTGTGCAGGATGACCACGGCAAGGATCAGCAGGCCGCTGGTCATGATCTTAGCGGAGTTGGCAGACACAACGGCGCAGATGATCAGCACGATGGCAGTGGTGGAGATCAGCGGCAGCACGCGGACGGCGTTCTGGGTGAAGGCGTGGAAGAAGTGGTTGACCACAAAGCCCAGTGCGATGGGAACCAGCACCAC
>SKEE01000443.1_pt1 | contig 47844 bp, 54 predicted proteins | sample 4826661 | NCBI WGS metagenome assembly SKEE01 (sample SAMN11008817, study PRJNA524170) | human gut metagenome | biome: Human fecal sample; material: Feces; isolation source: fecal sample from pouch patient p20 | host: Homo sapiens | place: Israel: Tel-Aviv | collected 2016-11-14
GCATTTTCGCCGCTCGTTCGGCGTTGCTCCGGTTGGCATAAGTGCGATTAAGTACCAGCACGTTTTCATCCGTACCCACCAGGTAATCGCCCTGCTTCGCTTCCGGCTCTTTCTTCTGCTTCTTAGTTCTGCGCTTACGCTTCACCGTGGTGCTTTCTTTCTTCGCAGGTTCGCGGGTAACTCTTCTATCAGCGTAACAAGATGCCGCATACTGCGCCCCAACCTGTCCAGCTTCCAGACAACCAGCGTGTCTCCTGCCGATAGTGTCCTGAGCAGTTTTTTCAGCCCCGGTCTGTCGGACTTAGTGCCGCTGATTTTATCCTCAAAAATCCGCTCACATCCCGCGCAGTTCAGCGCACTACGTTGCAAATCGGTGTTCTGGTCATTTGTTGACACGCGTACATAGCCAATAAGCATGATCATCTCCTTGAATAAAAATCGGGGATGATGCCAGTTAGTCGTAATCGCTGCATTTTCTTAAACGTTGGTTTGGGAGAAGACTCTGCATTACCTGTTGGGGTGCCTGTTCCGTGGCCTTCAGCCACTCCGCCTACAGGCTGGCTGAAATGCAATGGTGCAGCTTTTTCTGCTGAAGAATACCCGGAACTGGCAAAGGCTTATCCGACAAATAAATTGCCTGATTTACGTGGTGAGTTTATTCGTGGCTGGGATGATGGGCGTGGTATTGATGCTGGACGTGCCTTGCTAAGTCTTCAGAATGGAGGAGTGGAATCACACACCCACCAGGGACAGCTCTTCAGAGTCAGTGATTATCGTACAAAAGAAATACCAGCATCAGAAGTTATGGGAAGAGGATATATTGCAAGCCTGACGCCGGGTGCTGATAGCCCACTTGATTTTGATGATTATTCTGTATCCTCTAATCCAAATGGATATTTTGTCGGGAATCAGAGAACAACAGCATATGGGGTAAATGAAACCCGCCCACGGAATATTGCATTTAACTATATCGTGAGGGCTGCATAATGGATAACGCTGTATTAAATAGCGAGCTTATTGCCACGAAGGCGGGAAATATTCCTGTCTATAACTATGATGGTGAAACACGGGAATATATTTCCACTTCAAATGAATATCTTTCCGTTGGTGTCGGCATTCCGGCATGTTCCTGTTTAGATGCCCCTGGCACACATAAGGCTGGTTATGCAATCTGCCGTTCTACAGATTTTAACTCATGGGAATATGTGCCAGATCATCGCGGTGAAATCGTCTATAACACCGAAACGGGAGATGCCAAAGAAATCACAGCTCCGGGTGATTACCCTGAAAATACAACCACTATCGCACCGTTAACGCCATACGATAAATGGGATGGTGAGAAATGGGTGACAGATACTGAGGCACAACACGGTGCCGCAGTAGAAGTGGCAGAAGCACAACGCCAGTCACTGATTGATGCAGCAATGGCTTCCATTAGTCTGATTCAGCTGAAATTGCAGGCCGGGCGGAAGCTGATGCAGGCAGAAACCACCCGACTTAACATTGTGCTGGATTACATTGACGCGGTGACGGCAACAGATACCAGCACCGCGCCGGATGTCATCTGGCCTGAACTGCCGGAGGCGTAGGCCATTCAATATCTGGCACACTGGAGGTATCAACCAGCTCCAGTGCGTCCAGATAATCCAGCCACGAATTATATTGCGCCAGTTCCTCGCCTTTCAGACGACCAATAGCGGCTTTACCCGCGCGCAGCGTCAGCCAGCTGATCCAGTTGGTTTCAAGGTCGCCCGTTTTCACCCGACAAAGCCAGTTTTCCCGGTCCACTTCGGTGACTACACCTATGCGGATCAGATTGGTGATAAGGCGCATGATTTCGGTTAGTTGTGCGTTCATAGATATATGATGACAGCTGAAAACTTGTTTATAACTTCTTGCAAATTGTGGTATCGATGGTACAAATTGATAAAAGGATAAAAAACAACCAATAGGTGGATAAATGAGTGTTATGAATCCAATAAGTTCTAATATATTTAATGCTGAATTTTTAAACACCCCGGCAGCGGCACTTGCCGCATGGATTTCCATTATTGGAGCTGTTATAACTTTGGTGACGATAGTTATAAGAGCACTATTCAAATATAGAAAATCTCATGATGTAATTTTGAAAAAATCAGGAATACCTGCGTTTATATTAAATTTTTTTCTTATACGAATATCATTAAAAAGGCTGCCTACTATCACATGGGCTGAAAAATCAATCACGGTTCTCTTTTCACTTCTTTTTTTGTGTGCAATTTATATTTTTGGTCCAGTTTTCATCCAAGCCATTAGAACCCCACCAAATAGCACATTGCTTTATTGGATAAAGTCCGGTGAATCATTTTATATGTCAAAAAAACTGGCGACTGCAGCTACAATATTAACCACTCCTGATTGGGAAATATCAAAAGATGATTGCGAAGAGTCATCCTCTGCCAGTACAGAGAAGTACAAATCATTAACTATCGAACATAAAGAAATTCTTTGTAAACTACTAACCACTGATGAAGGGAATACTTACATTGATGAAGAAGTCAAGAATTTCGTTAAAGACAAATTCTTTATCTATTCCTTTGCCCCAACAACCATATTTATTCTATTATGGATTTCTTTGGGTTTTATACTGACCATTCACTATTCTAAAAAAGTTAGGAAATATATTCTGACTGAACAAAAAAATGCAATTCATTGGGCATATGGTGAATTCAAGACAGAAGGAATCTATTCAATATATCACGAGTTAGAACGTAAGACTCACCATTAAGACCCAACAAACGACGCTCTGCGTAACGCACTTCCGGTCCTTTGCGGCTGACGCGATCGCGCAGGCCATAATGGTGAACGCGGGCAATGCGCTGCACCTTACTTTCAAACTGTACGCTGGCAGAGTCGGCGCTGGCGGCGGTTTTCAGGTATTTGGTGGTGCGCAGCTTTGCAAACATCTGACGTTTGATGCGGCCTTTTTTACTGCGCGCCGTGACCTTGCGCGGTTCATAACTGCTGCCATCTGGATTGCGCTGCATCCTGATATTCTGCTGCTGTGTCCGGCGCAGTTCCTGCGCCAGCTGGCGCATCATGCGGCTTCTTGCGACTGGTTCCAGATTCGCCAGTAAGGCACTAAGCCAGTCGTCCACCTTCTGCAGTTCAGCCACGTTTCACCGTCCACATTTCTTCAGGTTCATCGGGTTCTGCTACAGCTTCAACGCTCGACACACTGCCGTCAGTGCTGACCAGCACACGTTCCGTCAGATGCAGGTTAAGGCTGATATCACAGACATCGTTGCGCAGAATATCCACCTCAAAGGTAAATAGTTTTTCCCGTAACGCCGGGTTATTGATGGCATCGGGCTGGTTATCCCGCAGCCACAGCAAAACCGGGGCCATCAGCAGATTCTGGTCGCCGCTGAAATCCTCAATCACCGCGTTCAGGGTGTAACGGTACTCCCACGACATGGAGCTGGCCACCGTGGCAACCAGCGAACCGTTATCCACAAACAGATGCAGTTTGTCCGGGTTATTGCGGACATAAGGCACCGCTTTATTGAGGGCGTGGCGCAGGGATTGTGGTTTGTTCACTGTTTCGCTCCTGACACGCAATAATCATGTCCACTTTGTCTGCACAGACCGCCCAGGCGGCCTCCGTTTCATCCAGCAACGCGTTCAGATCACCGTTAGTGCGCGGCGTTGCCTGATCCAGCCGACACGGCGTCACTCGCGGACAACCACTGACGGTAAGCTGTACCTCCGGTGAGTGCCGGACGTTCCCGCAGCCGGATAATGTCAGCAGGCAAAGGAGTATCAGCCCAGCGGCGTAAATCCTCGTTCTCACGTTTCAGTTCCTCGATCCGGTGTTGTCGTTGTCTCAGCAGTGCACTGGTCTGTTCTGCTTCGGCATAGAGCCGCGCCTGCTCCCGGTTATTGGTTTCAGTCAGAATGGACAGGCTGATAAGCTGGCTGTTTTTCTTCGTCAGTTCCTGCGCTTTACTTTTCAGCGCCGCGCGCTGCGTTTCGATGGTGTGGCTGGCGCTGTTAAGCCGCCACGACTGCCAGCCCAGCGCAACGAGTGCCAGCGCCACCACTACTGCCAGCGCACGCGTCATAGTCCAGCTCCTTTAAGGCACCAGGCCATCTCCCGCGCACGGCGGTTATCCAGCCCCTGATTAAACACACCTTTTACATAAACCCAGCGCGGCAACTGTCGGCACGCATCTGCCCAGCGCCGCTGATTGAGCAATTTCACCAGTGTGGAACTACAGGCATTGCCCGTACCCACGTTGAAGGCAAACGACACCGCAGCGTCATACACCTTCTGCGGCGGCTGTTGCTTCACACACCTTTCCAGCGCCCGCTCCACACGCAGCACGTTGGAGATCAGCCCTTCTGCTGCCTGTCGCTCCGTAATGGTTTTGCCGGGAATGACGCCCGACGTATTACCAATGCCGTCGGTCCAGACACCCGCGCTGCACTGATACGGCTGCAGACGACAACCTTCGTAATCGGCAATCAGTTTCAGTCCCTCCACGGAGGTGTGAAGCTGCTGAAAACCCGGCAGCGTGGCAGCAATAGCCAGCACGGTCCCGACAAGGCAGCGTTTAACGATTGATGGATTCATAGTCCTCCCGCGAGATCTGCCCGTCGCGCAGAAGCTGGTAGGCTTTGTGTTTGTAGTACCAGTTGATAGCCAGCATCAGCACACCAATCATCAGGCCGCCCAGCGTTGAGGCATCTTTGATGGACAAATCGCCCAGCCAGGCCAGCACGACGGCGATGCAATACGTGATAAAGGCGCTGATTCGCTCAAGCGTCATAATTCAGTCCCATAGCTGGACGGTCTGCACGGTGGTGGTGGGCGGAATGTCCGGCAGTTCCACCTGCAGCCCGTGAGGTAAAAAGGGGCCGTATTCGGCAAGCCCCGGATTTGCCTTCAGTACCTGCTCCGTGACACCCTGCGTGCGCCCGTAATGACGCCAGCAAAGCGCGTCCACCGTGTCATACTGATGCGCACGCACTTTCATCAGATAAGCTCCACTGTGCAGTGCGGCGCGTCCTGCACCCGGCTGATGGCCCAGCGGGCGTCACGCCACAAATCACCGCTGGATTCCGCCAGTTCCTCACCTCGCTTCACACCGGATGCCGTGGCGTCATAGTCCTGGTATCGTTCGTTGAGCATGGCGCGTGCCCAGCAGTAAACCGCGTTGAAATAGTGCTGAATGCGCTCACTTTTGCCGTCCAGCTGTTCCGCCGGAACCTCAGCCAGCGACACATATCCCAGCATCTGCTGACGTCTGCGAAACTCATACAGCTCTGCGTTGACCTCCGAAATTGCCGACAGCGCAACCTGCTTTAAACGCGGCTGCGTCACCGTGCCGTCAGTGCGCATCACGCTGCGAAACTCCGACAGGTCCACATCAGGCCAGAACGGCGTATTTCTGATGATTTCCGCCTGTTCCGGTGCCTGTTCTGGCGCAACAAACTTCATGCTGCTTTCTCCTGAAATAGAGGGCGGTGGACGGGGTTTTGATGTGGCAGTGCCTTTCGCCCCCCCGTGCCGCCCGTGCGCGGGGGCACGTTCTGTCAGCGGCTGTCATTGCGCAGTCTGCGCTCCAGCTGCTGTTTGTCTTTTTTCACGCCACAGCGGGGATCGAGCTGTAACGCATGGTTGAGATGATTAAGGGCGGAAGCCGGATTGCTTTCACTCAGGACAGCGCCAATCGCTTTATGCAGACGCGCCAGTGACTGGTCCGGCATATCCAGACCGTCTGTCAGCTCCAGCGTCTGCAGCAACAGATCGGCATCAAAGCCGGTGGCGGCAAGCATTGCGCTCTGCGCGGCGTCTGCCATTTCCTCTGCCAGCACGGTCTGCACGTTGCGGTTACCCAGCGGCATCACCCAGCCATGACGCAGGGCATGACGCCCGATCTCCAGCGCCCCGGCATAATCTCCGGCATCAATGCGCCACAGCATCACGTACATCAGCACGTCATCCTGTTGAGCGCCTCCGGCAGCCAGGACACCCTCTGCCCAGGCGGCGTACTTCGGCAGCAGCTCCACCTTGATTTCCGCTTTTTTGACCGTGGACTGAACGCCCTTGAGACGGCGGCGGTCTTCCGCCAGTTGCAGCAGCATCAGGTCATAGCCCGATGCGTGGCGAACACTGCCGCCCTCGCGGGCGGCCTGTTCAGCCTGAACGCGCAGGCGATGCTGCCGTGCGGGACTCAGGCTCATGGATTACTCTCCGGTTTCTGCTGCGGCGGCGCTGAAATCGCCAATCTGGATGTTTTCCACCAGTGCGGCGCAGCGGTAGTCCTCAACCACATAGGCTTCGTTAACGGATTCAAAGTTTTCAATCCGGTCACGTTTCGGGTTGTCGATAACTGAACGGCGGCGGGTGTCTTCCTGCCAGTAGATGGACAGGTTATCCAGACGGGTGATCAGCAGCGCATTCGGCGGGAAGAACGGCGCACGCACGGCCTGCAGGCCTCCCATGCGTTTCTGACTGATGATCATATCGGCAGCCAGTTTTTCACTGTTTTCCTGCTCTTTGTTGACCAGCGGGAAATACTTGTCAGATAGCAGCTCACGACCGCAAATCACCACCAGATCGTCATCGTCCTGGTAGACCACGTCGATAAGCTCATTGACGGCATCCATCACCACGGCGTCCAGGTTGGCATATTCGCCACCTTTTCCGACTTTCACCGCGCCCGGTGTGGTTTCACCGCCCGTGGTGGTGCTGCCCATGACGTGATCCGGTGCATCCTCACGGATTTTCTGCAGCCAGCCTTTGTTCACATCCTGCAGCAGCGGGTTTTCGCTACGGTTGGAGGTTTTCGCACGCTTCACACCGTTAAAGCCGATCATGATGCGGTCCAGTGCCTGACGTTTCACGATGGCGTCACGGATACGCACCTGGAAATCCTGAAACTTCGCCCACAGGTCCAGCTTCGCGTAGGTCAGCACCGTGTCAAAGTTGGTCTGTTCGCATTTGTATTCCACATCGACCATCAGCGTCGGATCGACAGGTTCACGCTCTTTCGCGGTGGTGTCAGTGGTTCCGGCAATGGTGCTGCCAACACCCAGCCCCAGCAGCTGTCCGGACTGCTCAGTCACTGGCGTGATGTTAATCAGCGACAGGAAAGCGGCGGACTGCTGGATCTGGTCTTCCAGCGTCTGCTGCACGGACGGCTCCACGGTGAACTTGCTGGACAGTTCTTCAACTGCCACACCGTTCAGACGCGCCAGCTGCTGCAGGTAAGCGTTAAAAGCAAAGCGGGTATTCTTCTTCATCGGGTTTTATGCTCCATCAGCAATTGGTCAGAGTGTCAGCGGGGGCGTTACCGCCTGTTGCACGCTGGCGGTAGTCCTGGCGGCTGTCTTCATGACTCAGCTTATTCACCAGTTCGTTAAAGGCGGTTTGCTGCTTCTGCAGAGCAGACTCCAGTTCAGACAGGCGTTCTTCCTGCTCAGACAGAGATTTTTCGGTTCGCGCGCTCAGGTTTTGCTGCTCAGTGGCGACCAGCTCCACGGCCTTATGCACATCAGAGAACCGGGCGTCATCGGACTGCTCTTTTTTGGTGAACAGCGCCGTGACGCGGGAAAACAGGGACGGTTTGTCGTCCTGGACTTCCTCCAGTTCGATCACCGTTTCCTCTGCAGCGGTAAAGAGATTGGCAGGATTCTGCTTGCGGTTTGCCAGCGGGTTATGGGCTGCACTGGCGCTGAATGTCAGCATTTCAGTGCCCAGACTGGCAGGGTCATCAGTGGCAGCCAGGCCGACCAGGTAGGCTTTGCCCGTATCAGCGAACTTCGGGCTGACTTCCATAGAGGTGAATAATTTCTGGCCTTTTTTCACCAGTTCCACCAGGGACTCCGTTGGCTCAACGTCGGCATACAGCGCCATCTTGCCTGCCAGCGGACCTTCCGTGATTTCCTCAGCAAACAGCGCCGTCACCTTGCCGTAGCGGTTAAAGGTGCTGTCCGGCAGATAAGACTTGATGTGCTCAAGGTTAATCAGCGCGGTATACACCGCCGGGTTGTAGCTGGCTGCCATCTGTTCCAGCCATTCACGCTGGATTTCGCGTCCGTCGGTGGTGGCACCTTCCACCCCGATGCGAAAACGCTTTGCTTTCACTGTCATGAGCCGTGCTCCGTTAAAAAAAACTTACTGGAGCCTTATGGTTGCGGTGATGGGGGTAGTGAAACAATGCGCGGTATTTGTACCGACAACCACACAAACCGCAGGCGGGGAAAGCCTTCATTCAAGGCTGTAGGTTTGTGCCATGAACACCACACTGACACCCGCAGATCTCGATCCCCGTCGGCAGGCCATGCTGCTGTACTTTCAGGGATACCGCGTAGCCCGCATTGCTGAAATGCTGGGCGAGAAAGTTGCAACCGTTCACAGCTGGAAAAAACGCGACAAGTGGGGTGACTATGGGCCGCTGGATCAGATGCAGCTCACCACCGCCGCACGCTACTGCCAGCTCATTATGAAGGAGCACAAAGAAGGGAAAGATTTCAAAGAGATTGACCTGCTGGCGCGCCAGTCGGAGCGCCATGCGCGGATCGGCAAGTTTAACAATGGCGGCAACGAAGCCGACTTAAACCCTAACGTCGCCAACCGCAACAAAGGCCCGCGTCGTCAGCCGGAAAAGAACGTTTTCACCGATGAACAGATTGAGAAGCTGGAAGAAATCTTCCATTCCTCCATGTTCAACTACCAGCGCCACTGGTGGGAAGCCGGAAAAACCAACCGCATCCGCAACCTGCTGAAGTCACGCCAGATCGGCGCGACCTTCTATTTTGCCCGTGAAGCCCTGATTGACGCCCTGCTAACCGGGCGTAACCAGATTTTCCTTTCCGCCAGCAAGGCACAGGCCCACGTCTTTAAGCAGTACATCATCGACTTCGCCAAAGAAGTGGAGGTGGAGCTGAAAGGCGATCCGATAGTGCTTCCTAACGGGGCCACGCTGTACTTCCTCGGCACCAATGCCCGCACGGCCCAGAGTTACCACGGCAACCTGTATCTGGATGAATATTTCTGGATACCGAAATTCCAAGAGCTGCGCAAAGTGGCTTCCGGTATGGCTATTCACAAAAAATGGCGACAAACCTATTTTTCCACGCCATCCAGCCTGACACACAGTGCTTATCCGTTCTGGTCCGGTGCGCTGTTCAACCGTGGGCGCAACAAAGCCGACAAGGTGGACATCGACCTGTCCCACAGCAATCTGGCCCCCGGCCTGCTGTGCACAGACGGGCAATACCGCCAGATAGTCACCGTGGAAGATGCGGTGCGCGGCGGCTGTAACCTGTTCGACCTCGACCAGCTACGCATGGAGTACAGCCCGGACGAATACCAGAACCTGCTGATGTGCGAGTTCGTGGACGATCTCGCGTCCGTGTTCCCGCTCAGCGAGCTGCAAGCGTGCATGGTGGACAGTTGGGAAATCTGGACCGACTTTCATGCACTGGCCCTGCGCCCGTTTGGCTGGCGCGAAGTGTGGATCGGTTATGACCCGGCAAAAGGTACGCAGAACGGCGACAGTGCCGGATGCGTGGTGGTGGCACCGCCAGCCGTGCCGGGTGGTAAGTTCCGCATTCTTGAGCGTCACCAGTGGCGCGGGATGGACTTCCGCGCCCAGGCTGACGCCATCAAAAAACTGACCGAGCAGTACAACGTGACCTACATCGGCATCGACTCGACAGGTGTCGGCCACGGGGTTTACGAGAACGTGAAAGCGTTTTTTCCAGCCGTCCGGGAGTTTGTCTACAACCCCAACGTTAAAAACGCCCTGGTACTCAAGGCCTACGACATTATCAGTCACCGTCGTCTGGAGTTTGACGCCGGACACACCGACATAGCGCAGTCATTTATGGCAATCCGTCGCGCCACCACCGCCAGCGGCAACCGCCCAACCTATGAAGCCAGCCGCAGCGAAGAAGCCAGCCATGCCGATCTGGCCTGGGCAACAATGCACGCACTGTTTAACGAACCGCTGCAGGGCGAGTCCGCCAATACCAGCAATATTGTGGAGATTTTTTGATGGGAAAGAGTAAGAAAAACCGCGCTGCGGCGACGAACCAGATCCAGCATAAAAACCAAACTTCAGCCGAAGCATTCAGCTTCGGTGATCCCGTTCCTGTTCTGGACCGCCGCGAATTACTGGACTATGTGGAATGCGTAAAGATGGACCGCTGGTATGAGCCACCCGTAAGTTTTGACGGACTGGCGCGAACATTCCGCGCCGCCGTACACCACAGTTCACCGATTGCAGTAAAGTGCAACATTCTGACCAGCACCTACATCCCTCACCCGCTGCTCAGCCAGCAGGCGTTTTCACGTTTTGTGCAGGACTATCTGGTTTTTGGTAACGCCTACCTGGAGAAACGCACGAACCGATTCGGTGAAGTTATCGCCCTTGAGCCTGCGCTGGCAAAATACACCCGACGCGGATTAGACCTAGATACCTACTGGTTTGTGCAATACGGCATGACCACGCAGCCGTATCAGTTCACGAAAGGCAGCATTTTTCATCTGATGGAACCGGACATCAACCAGGAGATCTACGGCCTGCCCGGCTATCTTTCTGCCATCCCATCCGCCCTGCTCAACGAGTCCGCCACGCTGTTCCGCCGAAAGTATTACATTAACGGTAGTCATGCAGGCTTCATCATGTACATGACCGATGCCGCGCAGAACCAGGAAGATGTGAACAACCTCCGCAATGCGATGAAAAGTGCCAAAGGCCCTGGCAACTTCCGCAACCTGTTTATGTACTCGCCTAATGGTAAAAAAGACGGACTTCAGATTATCCCGTTGTCAGAAGTCGCAGCGAAGGATGAGTTTCTGAATATCAAGAACGTGAGCCGTGATGACATGATGGCGGCACACCGCGTGCCGCCGCAAATGATGGGAATTATGCCTAATAATGTCGGGGGGTTTGGGGATGTGGAGAAGGCTAGCAAGGTATTCGTAAGAAACGAATTGATGCCCCTGCAGAAACGATTGCAGGAACTAAATAACTGGTTGGACGAAGAAGTGCTCAATTTTTCAACCTATGAGCTTTAGTTTTAAAACGAAGACCATTAGGTCTTCGCTTTATTTAAAGGGTTCTTTCCATATTTTTTTTCTAATTTGCTAATATAAGTTATTAATCTCCTATGGCTTTTTGAATCCACACTTAAAATAAATGACAACCATCCCCTAACGTGTTCTATCTCAGAAGACTTACCGCAAAATATATGATGTATCTTTGCTCTAATTTCTTTATATTTTTCTCTACCTATCCCAACTTTCTCTTGTGAAATAACTAAACCTGTAACTTTCCTCTGACTACGAGGCCCACTAATACAAGTTTTTTTTGAGTTAATAACCAATCCTTCACTTGGGATTATAGAAAATAAAAAATCACGTGCTTTAACAACCTTTTTCATAGACTGTGCAGATAAGGTGAGATCATCGGCATATCTCGTATATATCAAGCCCCGACTACCTGCATAACCCTGAATACGATAATCAAGTTTAGAACATATTAGATTAGCTAATTTAGGTGATGATGGAGCACCTTGTGGTAGCAGATTTTTATAACAACATATTTTTGTCAAAACTGAAGATATTAGTCGATTATAACCAAGAGAATGGAACACTCCAAAAACTTTGTTAGCAGTTAAACTTGGGAAAAAATCCTCCAAATCAATATTCAGTATAAAGTTTGCCCCAATATGCGGGGTAGCATTATTCAAAATAGATTGGTGCTTTTCAAATCCAATAGAAAAAGGAGATGACGACAGTTTATCTAAAATGTTACGTAGAACCCATCCTTGTAAGGCTTTAAGTTCTCGAGAAGGTTGGTAAATGGTTCTCATTCTCTTCTCTGGGCCTTTCTTTTCTACAGTGTAGATCCTATAGCGAAAATCAGCTGTATAGATTAACAACCGAAGTGTTTCAACAGATATGCGAGTCGCCTTAGACATGTCATGCAAATTGTTCATGACAGGTAGGCCGAGATTTCTCAATCTAAAAGTGTTCAAATATTCAGCGGATTTCATGAAAGTTGCGCACCCTTACGTCAGAAAAAACGGGTTTCCTGGTTGGCTCGGAGAGCATCAGGCGATGCTCTCCGTTCCAACAAGGAAAACAGACAGTAACTCAGATTCAATGCAGGATGCCGAAACAACATCCAGAGGTTGACCTTAATGATAAACCTCTCGCTAAGGGTGCGCATACGGAATCTTATCATAGTTAAATGTTGATTTTCTACGGTTTTCAAAATTCATAATCTCAAGCCGCAATCGGTCAAGTGTCTTTCTATCAAAGACGCTCCTAACATAGCTAGCCCCCAAAGCAGTGACCTGATAACCATCAGTCATTTGAAGTATTTTTCGTTCATTTATTAGACGAGAAACAACGGATCTAACAATAATTTTAGATAAAACATCATCTTGCTTTATCGCTTTAAAAGCTAGTTCACACAGTGTGCGGTAGTTGACACTATCCAGTAAATAGATACAAGGCAATAGAAACCGCTCTGCGTATAATATATTTCCAATATCTTTTGATACTTTATTTTCTTTCCTAACCTTCTTAATAGATGCCATTAATTTTTTATATAATCGTAATTTTCTGGCAACATCAATAGATGAATCACACATTTCTTTTAGTTCATTTGAACTACAACGCAAAACAGATTTTGAATTAAACTTACGCAACAGGCGAACAGGACCATAGTTAATAAAGCTACGTTTTGATTTAAATTTTGCATCTTGAATGCAAATCAACTTTCTCCTTAAGTTTTCATTATTAGAGAACGCACCAAGCTCTGTGAAAGACCCCGGACTTTCAGGAAATAAAATTATTACATCGACAGCTTCAGCCAGAATATTTTCTAAACTTAAAAGGCTATGCTGCCCTTGACCAGCCAAAAGATCATCAAATAGATCTTCTGGATAAAATATATCAACATCACTGAACTTTGCTAAAAATTGTGATAATTGATGACGCCAAGATTGATGATTAGCAACGTCACCACCACATAGAAAAATGGTTATTTTAATATTAGCTCCTCGATAGAAGCCTTTCTTTGTGAGATGTCCTATAAGCTGTTGTTGCTGCTCATCGGTAAATTTTTTATTCATAATCTCCCCGCTTTTTTTTCTACTTTATACATCAAGTTATGAATAGATCCAATCTCCATACCACATGGCGCGCGCTCGTATCCCCGCCACGCCTGCCCGCTTTATGCAGTGGTTTTCATGCACATGCATAACATGAGCAAAAGCCCGCCAGTTCTGGCGGATCTGAGCAAAGACGATCCTCAATCGATCATGCGATTTCATGCAGCATAGTCATGCACTGTCAAGGAAGTGAAAATCCGTATCTGAATGGCCACTTGAAAAACGGATCATACGGGTTTACAAAGATGAATGTTCGCTGTGAACGGGAAGCGGAAGTTAACTTTCAGATAACATAATCCATATGCACGAGAACCTCTAAAATAGAATGGGACACCTAAGCGGGGTACTTACAACGATTCTTTCCATATTCACAGTTAACACTCTGTTTGGCGTATTTTTATTCAAATAGCAAACACCAATAAAAGGAGTTTCCATGAACAATATTCCCCCTATACCACAGTTAGGAATTTATGTCTCAAAAATCGATCCCACCCTACGTATCACTGTAACCGATGTTGATATTGTTGATGGTGAGGATGATTCTCCTGATGATGAATTGTTTTATTTAGTCCACTGGATCGAGGGGGAAGATGAAAGTGATATGACAGCAATGGGATTTGAGCTAGACCCAGTAGAGTGGCAGGCTTTCGTTGAATCTGAGCAATTAGTGTTTGAGCGTGATCCGTACATGGATTCAATCCCCGAAAATTCAAACTTGGCAAAGATTCGGGATTTTCTCATGAAGACTAAACAGAATGATCATTCGTAAGTGTAAGCATCCATCAGGAAAATGGTTTTGTAAGTGAATCATCAACTTTTAGAGAGTCTCAGACACTCCCACTTCTGCTTCTGACACAAAGCGGACGATCACTTATCAAAATAACCGCCCACCTTACGCCTTATTTCACTCATTGCCCAAACTAGCCCCCATCAGAATGAATCCTCCTGGGGGCAACATTTCTTAATGCAGCCAGCTGTCGTCCTCCCACACCTTCTGCATAATTTTCATCACTTGTTTTCTTTCTTCATCCAGTTGCAGTCCGGTTAGTTCCACACCGTTAGAGCTACCTTTGCGAATGCGAATTACCGTTTTGGGATACAGGGGGCGCAGATTGCGGTAAAGCTCGGATTCAAGGGCGTCCAGGGTAGACTGGCTAATCTTCTGCTCTTTATCGATCATTATTTCAATGCGCATAAAAGTCACCTCAGCTGATGACATCCATTGAGCGGTTGTATTCGTGGCTTCTGATTTTTGCCATGAGTTCATCAGTCAATTCAGAAACCCACTGCAGAGCCAGCCCCTTCTCTTCATCACTACACTCACTAGCCGCTACAAGCTTAAGAAAAAAATCAATGCGCTGGAGCTTCAAAGACTCCAAAAAATAGTCCTGCATCTTTCCTCCTATGACACCAAAACAATACTGTATACATAACCACTGTTTATATTTACAGTATATAATAATCTTACTGATGTAAAACGTTTTTTTACGTTCATCGGCCTGATATGCCTGGTATTATTAAGAGCACGAATTGTCAACCCGCGTAATTAATACAGGTTCCGCCACTTATCATCTTCCTTCAGACGCTGGTTCCGATAGAAGATACGCAGGCCTGCTCCTGACGGAATACTGCCGCCGCGAAGGAGCAAATCGACTTCTTTCTCGCTGCCATCAAATCCCCTGGACTTCAGTTCATAGACGAGCTGCTGTCGCTGATGGTCTGTAATTCGCTGTTTGTAGTCTTTACGCCGTTTCGGTTTCACCTGGCGTAACCTTGCAGCCAGTTCCCGGCGCTCTTTTTTGCTCATACTGTGCAGGTAATTGTGCAACTCCTTGTCATTCATACGGGTAATATCCGTTCTGGAGTCCCCATCAGCTGATTTGTCTTTCCCTTGTTGGTTCAAATTTTCAGCAAGGGGACAGTTATTGCCACGAGTCCAAGGGGCGCAAGCGCCCTGGTCGGCTGCCGCCTCCTGAACGTCAACGGCCTTACGAACCATTTTCCACTTCACCGCATGAGTGCAGATCTTGCCCTCTGCAATGGGTGACCAGATGCCATAAATACGAATACCGTGATCGCCATATGCGGTCGGTTCTTCGTTGATTTCATAAGCAGTTCTGATGAGGTGATATTTGCGGGGAACCAGTACGCCGCCCTGCTTCATGATGTAGGTGGCAAAACAACCAGCATCAGCAGCAGCCAGGATTGCATCAAGACGCGGGTTATCCAGTACCGGCGCACCTGCTTTTTTGTCACCCTGTTGCCTTGCCGCCTGACCAGCCAGCAATCGCAGTTCACGGTAAGCCTGACGCCCCGGAATGCCAAAGAAGCGGAATTGCTGAACACGATGCAGAGACGCCCAGGCATTAACGTATTCAGCGTTATCACGCAGGGATTTACCCGTTTCCTTGCTGATCTCCCCAGCCAGACCACGCCCGTCAATGTTCTTACTGATGTATTTCGCGATATAGCTTGTTGGCGTACCTTTGCGCGGGTTTATCAGCTCAGACTTAAAGCGTGGTCCCGTGTTATTGCCCAGCTCCTCGCGGTCTTCACGGATGGCAAACTTACGCAGTAATGCAGTGATGGCGCGGCGGTCTTTTTTACGCATGAAACACATGAGATGCCAGTGCACAGTACCGTCATGATGCGGCTCAGCTACCCGCACGCCATACCAGCGCAACTCGGCTTTATGCATAGCCTTACGAAATGCAGCAAACATGCCGACCAGATAATCGCTACTTTGTCTTACCGTCGCGTTTGTCCAGGTCGGGTTTGGTCTGCCGTTATTGAGCGTGGAATGGAAACGCGACGGACAGGTGATAGTGTAGAAAACGGCACAGTCACTGCGCATTTCCGCGATAAGCTCCAGACCTTTAACACAGGCCATCATCTCATTGCGGCGATGCGCCGGGTTGCTGCTGCTGGCGTTTACCACATCTTCCATATCCAGCGTGTCGCCGTCTTCGTTCACCAGTTCATGAGAACGAAAAAACTCCAGCGACTTACGGCGCTGCTCACGTTTATGCATCACGGCTTCATAGCTGACATAGGGGGATGCTTTTTTGCTGACCAGGCAGACAGCACGCAACTGCTCTTCCCGCCATTCGCAACGCATCTTCCATAATTTCCGATACCACCAGTCGGCACACAACATACGCGCCAGCGAACCCGGGATGAGTTCATAGAGCACTGGTTTGCGGCGGTTTATTTTCCGACGAAGTTTCTCAAACGCAGGCGGGATAACATCCAGACGCAGGGTTTCCGCTGCCACCTTTTCCCATGTCTTGCGGATTTCTTCTGGCTTAACGTCATCGGTGGCATACAAATCACCACAAGCGTCCTCAAGACACATGCTCATATGCGCTGCTACCAGGGTGGACAGGCGTTTCACCTGATCCTGGCTCATTTCAGGCAGGATCAGCAGACCCTCCAGCCCTTGATGGCTTGCCATAAAACGGAAAGAAACAGATAGCTGACTGTCACGTACACAATCCAGTCGCTCCAGACATGGCTTAATCGTCTCACGCAAATAGCGGGAATAAGCCTTTGGCCTGCCCAGGCTGCTGAAGTATTCAATACGTTGCATCAGCGGCTTGCTGATATGGGAAGGCTGGGCGTTTACGTCCGCCAGAATGACCATGTCCGGATTAAAACGCTGCTGCTCATGCGCCAGCTTTGCCCGGCTAATGAGCTTATCCTGCTCCATTTCGCGCTGGACAGGATCACGGGATTCATTAAAGAAATAACGCTCCCAGACCTGCTCACTCAGTGCCTCGCGGCGCAGTTGTTCCTGCTCGTTATCGGCAGCGTACAGAGTGATCAGGTTTGAAAGTGCAGACTCCGGCGCAACTTCCGCCGGGTCCAGATAAGGGTTAATGGCCTTTTTCGAGCCGTTCCATGAAAATGCTGCGGCGGCCTCGTTAAAGCCGCTGCAATAGTTCATATCGTCATGACTCATACACACACTCCGTACACGGCAGAACTATCCACGCCACGCGAAGGATCAAATCCCAACCAGCAGCTCGGCCCGGAAACAGCAATGATTTCTGTTGCAGATTTACCCTCGCCAGCTGACACGCCGATGCTGCGTTTTGCCTTGATATAGTGGTGAGTAAAATTGCGATACAGCGAACGAATCAGGGATGTGTCATTGTTAGAAACAATGACCGGATGTCCTTCTGATGACCGATGTTCAAGAATGGATGCCAGGTGATACTGGTCATCTTCAGTGAAACCATCAGTGTGATAGCCGGAAAACGTACCGTCATACGGCGGATCGCAATACACCACATCCCCCACCTGCAGCATCGCCAGCGTTTCATCAAAGCTCGCGCAGATAAACGTTGCCCGCTGGGCTTTCTCTGCAAATGCGCGAATTTCTTTTTCAGGGAAATACGGATTTTTATAATTACCGTAGGGAATGTTGAAATACCCGCTCTTGTTATAGCGACATAAACCACGGTAACCGTGACGATTGAGATACAGGAAATATATCGCCTTCATGAAATCAGTAATTTCAGTTGAGTAATTAAACTCCTGTCTTATGTTGTAATAAGCCAGCTCACTGTTTGCTTCCTCAAATAAAACTTTGGCACGAGATATAAACGCTTCGCAATCAGCGGCAATCTTTTTATAGAGGTTGATTAAATCAGGATTAATATCCGCAACCAGATAGCTGGGGTAATCCGTCGCCATCATCACAGCACAAGAACCCGCGAAAGGTTCAACCAGTCGCGGGCCAGCAGGAAGGTATTTTTTCAGTTCGGACATAATGGCGGTTTTATTACCCGCCCATTTCAGGATGGTGCTCATACAGCACCTCCGTTGTAATGTTTGCCTTTCAGCTCTGCGATTTCCTGGCAGGTAATGCAAAGCTGCACTCCAGGAATGGCACGGCGGCGTGCTGGCGGAATTGGCGCTTCACACTCAACGCAAAGCACGCGGGACACGCCCGGCGTTTTGGCACGGGCAGCACGGATATGGCGTTGGCGTTCTTCTTCAACGCGCTGCTGTACGAGATCCATTGCATCAGCCATCAGTGGATCTCCTGCGCTTCGTTCTGGATTGCTTCAGCAGTCACACGCAGCAGTTCTGCCGCTTCGACGTGGTTTAGCTGGCGGGAGGTGATATGACACGCCAGGCTATCGAGGCGAGCAGCCATTGCTTCAGCCCTTGCCCGGCGTTCTTCCAGACGAGCCTCTGTCAGTAAAAGATTAAGACCTGCATCATCCGGTCCGGTTTTGGTCGTGAGGGTTTCAATATTACGCATAAGCAATTCTCCTGAATTTAGATAAAGGGATGCCCGGCGGGTTTACGCCATTAATTTCATTAGTTGGTTAATTCGGCATGGTTAGCCGTCTGGGAAATAAGCTCACCACTGCACGAAAATGATTCATTGCTTTAATCAACTCCCGCTTTTCGTCAGTGGTCAGCTCATTAATGCTGATGCTATGACGTTCAGCTGGAATTTTTGCCATAAAGAATATGGCAGCCAGTGCCCGTTTATTTTGTTCATTATTGATATCCCGTGGATCACGCATATCTTTAATAAACCGCTCAAGCTCTGACTCAATATTCAAACCAAAAACTTTCGCCCTTAACTCCGCAATATGATTAAGTCCATTCAGGCGTTCACCGGGTCTTAATGGAACAGTCGCCGCAGCGCCTTCAATAGCCATTTGTTCCCCCGTTTTTTCGTAGATAGTTCTGCCAGCAATTCATCTTGTGAACGGCACGGATGCCAGCGTTTTCCATCCTCACCCATGATCCAGCCGTGACCGTAGTGCATTGCCGGGCTTTGCTTTACCAGCAGCGATGCAAATGATGGTTCTTTCGTCAGCATAAGCACCTCACAGCAAACCGAATGAAGCACCGAGGCCAGTCACGGTATCAACTGCACTCGCCATCGCAGGGTTAGCCTGTAAACGGGCCTGCAATGAAACAGCAGCCAACGCCATCAGTCGTGTTACAGAGTTAATGCTGCTGATAGCATCACGACGACCTGCACTGGTTTTTACATCGCCAGATACCGCACCTGCAGCAACACGCCCGATCTCTGCGGTTGCACTCATGACGTAATGTGGCAGTTTCTCTTTTGCCACCTCATTAATCGGTACGCATGGCAGGCAGTGAATCTGAGCCAGAAAACCATCTACCAGCGTTGAATCTTCAGTCAGATCGGTAAGCAGCCAGATTTCTGGTGCGGTTAATAAATGAGGTTGCGCTGGGTTCAACTTGTTCCGCAGAATCTGCACATTCATGCCAGCACGTTCTGCCAGTTGCACCAGGTTGTGGCGCAATGCGAATGCACGACAGGCTTCATCAAAATGTGGATGTTTGGAAACTTGGTAATCAAACATGGTCAATGCCTCTGATGTATTTCAGAATCGAACTAATTAAGGTTTAGATTGCATTCTGAAAGCGCATCAACGGTCATTGCTGCTATGTTGATCATCACTTTTTCGCGTTTTTTATCTTTGCGCAGTCGGTGACGGATAAGGCGTCCATCAGCCAACATGTCATTGATGGTATCGATGGATAGCCCTGTCAGCTCGCTATAGCGTTCAATAGTCACATGAGGGGTGGTAAGAGTGATTGAAATGTTAGGTCTCATGATGCAACATTCCTCGTTTAATGATGATTAATCAGGACGAATACGGATCGTTTGTATTTTGTGAACACCATAAACATACGATCGCACAGTGAAATCGTCAAGATAAAAGTTCACTTGGAGTGACCATGAATTTGGAGAAAGGCGGACGAGGCGCTATAGAGCGCATGGTAGAAGCTTATGGATTCAAGACTCGACAGGCGTTGTGCGATCATTTAGGAATCTCTAAAAGTACACTCGCCACACGCTACATGCGTGACTCATTCCCAGCAGAATGGGTAATCCAGTGCGCCCTTGAAACAGGCACCTCGCTTAATTGGCTCACAACCGGGCATGGTTCAAAGCAAACTTCAGGTAATACAAATACTATGGAAGTTGCTAAATATGTATTATCTGATGGGGCCTTGTGTGAAGACGGTTTTTATATTTTCGATAGAGAATTTCTACCGTCGGCATTCAAGAATCTTTTTGTAATCACAGATAATAATTCTGAATTTATTTGTGATAAGGAATTTGATGATATACGTGATGGTAAATGGGTAATAAGTATTGATGGCGAAATAACGATCCGTGACATTACTCGTTTACCCGGTGGAAGAATCTTCGTCGAGGGTGGAAATAGAGCCTTCGAGTGCAAGATAGAAGATGTTGAAATAATTGGGAAAATTATAAGTTTAACAATTAAGTACGTTAGGTAATACCGGGAGGAAACTATGCTTGGTAAGGTATTTTTTGTGGTTTTATCATGCTCTTTGTTATTAAACCCACTAACTACCTATGCTAAAAATTATCCTTGTTCTGGGAAAAAGGGAGGTGTCTCTCACTGTACCTCCGATGGAAAGTTCGTTTGCAATGATGGAACTATTAGTAAATCAAAAAAAATCTGTACTAAAAACTCGCGATAAATTTTGCTTTTATATCTGCGCCTAATATAACAATGAGCCGCAGGCTAACCGCAAAAGTCACATACTCACATAGCAAAAAATAGCTAACTTCATTATGGCTTCAGTGAGATGTATGGTCGCAGGATTTCATACATTGACACTGGTTATACATACAGTAAAAATGCTCTCTACTGGAGGGCATTTTTTATGGCAGTACGAAAACTCACCACAGGAAAATGGCTTTGCGAATGTTACCCCGCCGGACGTAGTGGACGTCGTGTGCGTAAACAATTCGCCACCAAAGGCGAAGCTCTGGCTTTTGAGCGTCACACGATGGAAGAAACCGAAGCAAAGCCCTGGCTGGGCGAATCAGTGGATCGTCGGACATTGAAAGACGTGATTGAGCTATGGTTCAAACTACATGGTAAATCTCTGACAGCTGGGCAGCATGTCTATGACAAACTGCTGTTGATGGTTGACGCTCTGGGCAATCCCCTTGCAACTGATCTAACCTCTAAAATGTTTGCCCACTATCGAGATAAACGCCTGACAGGTGAGATCTACTTCAGCGAGAAATGGAAGAAAGGAGCAAGCCCGGTCACCATTAACCTGGAGCAAAGCTATCTAAGTAGTGTTTTTAGCGAACTATCCCGCCTGGGCGAATGGTCGTATCCGAACCCACTGGAGAACATGCGAAAATTCACCATCGCAGAAAAAGAGATGGCATGGCTTACCCATGAGCAGATTGTTGAACTGCTGGCTGATTGCAAACGTCAGGACCCAATTCTGGCACTGGTAGTCAAGATATGCCTAAGCACAGGCGCACGCTGGCGAGAAGCAATAAATCTTACCCGCTCGCAAGTGACCAAATACCGAATTACCTTTGTAAGAACGAAGGGGAAGAAAAACAGAAGCATCCCTATCAGTAAAGAGCTTTACGAAGAGATCATGGCGCTTGATGGGTTCAATTTCTTTACAGACTGCTATTTTCAATTTTTATCCGTGATGGAAAAAACGTCTATCGTGCTCCCTCGCGGTCAACTGACACACGTTCTGCGCCATACGTTTGCGGCGCACTTCATGATGTCGGGTGGAAATATCCTTGCTTTGCAAAAAATCCTCGGACATCACGATATAAAAATGACTATGCGCTATGCCCATTTAGCACCCGATCATCTTGAGACGGCTCTGAGATTCAACCCCCTCGCAACGCTAGAAGTGTGATCTACTGGTGCAAAAATAACATCATCCCCCACTAGCTGAGTTAATTGCGTCAGAGTAAACTTTTATCAGTATATAAGTTCACTTTTATTCAATATATTAAGAGATTACATGGCTATCATTACCGTAAAAAAACATACTGTCAAAAAAGCATTATCGATGGGATTTGAAAAAGTACTTGACGATCGTGGTTATGATTCTGGGGCGTACTACGTTAAAGATGGCAAAAAGTGGATTTTTGATATTGTTGCGCTTAAGCAAAAACAAGGAGCAACCTCAGATGATGAGTTAAAAATCCTTGGGTATGATGTTGATACATATAATCTTGTAAAAAATGAATCTAATGAACTGGCTGAACTTTATCAAGATATTGCAGTTGAAGATGGTGAGCCAATGTATCTAGAGGGTGGCGTGTACTTATATCCTGATGGTTCTATCCGTTAGCATGCAAATTGGCAGCACAACCGGGTTGTTCCAAATGGCGACAAAGTGGCGGCAGCGGTTGGCATTACCCCGTAATAACCACCACTGACCACCAACCCAACTTATTGTTTTTACTATAACTTATTGTTTTCATTAACCCGTTTACATAAATGGGTTTTTTGTTATCTAAAACTTATCTACTACCCTGCAACCCTCTCAACCATCCTCAAAATCTCCTCGCGCGATAGCGGCTTACGGTCGGTGACAAAATGCAGCGTCATCCCCTCAATAAACGCATCAAGCGCGCGGGCGGTTCCGGGTTCAAACCATTGTTCGAGCGTTTGCTGACTGCGCTGCATCCAGTTTTGCATTACCGTTTTTAATAGCGGTTTTCGGCTAGCCAGCGCGTAGAGCTGGTACATCAGCTCCATGTTATCCGGCGTTGCAACCTGTGAGCTGTAGATCATATCGGTGATAGCCTGGCATGCGCCCGGAGCATCACTAACATCGCTAAAAAATGCCTGATATTGCCGGGACATGATCTCAGTAAAACTGCTGAACGCCTCCAGCAACAACTCATCAATTCCTGAAAAATAGTAGGTCATCGACCCCAACGGTACCCCGGCAAGGGTAGCAATTTTGCGGTGCGTAACAGCATGTATTCCGTAAAGTTTCACCGCCTCCAGCGTGGCCTGGATAATTTTTTCTCGCCGTTGCGGATCGTTAGCGCGACGCATGTCATTTCCTCTCTCTGCAATTGTGTACAAATGTACACAACCTTGCTAATGTTGTCTTCCCTCTTCTTATTTTGACGTGATCTATGACCGTAAATTCTTCACGTAATGCATTGAAACGCCGAACCTGGGCGCTGTTTATGTTCTTCTTTTTGCCGGGCCTGTTAATGGCGTCCTGGGCAACCCGTACGCCTGCTATCCGCGATATTCTTTCTGTTTCGATCGCTGAAATGGGCGGAGTCCTCTTTGGTCTGTCGATCGGTTCAATGAGCGGTATTCTCTGCTCGACGTGGTTAGTGAAACGCTTTGGGACGCGTAATGTCATCCTGGTCACGATGTCCTGCGCATTGATCGGGATGATGATACTAAGTCTGGCACTCTGGCTGACATCGCCCCTGCTCTTCGCGGTTGGCCTCGGCGTCTTTGGGGCAAGTTTTGGTTCTGCGGAAGTGGCGATAAACGTTGAAGGTGCTGCCGTTGAGCGAGAAATGAATAAGACGGTTTTGCCGATGATGCACGGTTTTTATAGCCTGGGCACGCTGGCAGGCGCAGGTGTCGGGATGGCACTGACGGCCTTTGGCGTTCCGGCAACGGTGCACATTTTATTGGCGGCGCTGGTAGGTATCGCACCTATTTATATCGCCATTCAGGCAATCCCTGACGGTACGGGCAAAAATGCTGCCGATGGCACCCAGCATGGCGAAAAAGGCGTACCTTTTTATCGCGATATCCAGTTGCTGCTGATAGGTGTTGTGGTGCTGGCGATGGCCTTTGCCGAAGGTTCTGCCAACGACTGGTTACCCTTATTAATGGTTGACGGTCACGGTTTTAGCCCTACTTCCGGCTCGCTGATTTATGCCGGTTTTACCCTGGGGATGACTGTTGGACGCTTTACCGGCGGTTGGTTCATCGACCGTTACAGTCGCGTTGCCGTGGTTCGGGCCAGTGCACTAATGGGAGCGTTGGGTATTGGGCTGATTATTTTTGTCGATAGCGCCTGGGTCGCTGGGGTGTCTGTTGTACTTTGGGGACTGGGTGCCTCGCTGGGCTTCCCGCTGACCATTTCTGCCGCCAGCGATACCGGCCCCGATGCACCAACCCGCGTCAGTGTGGTAGCAACGACCGGTTATCTGGCTTTCCTCGTCGGGCCGCCACTGCTGGGCTATCTCGGCGAACATTATGGATTACGTAGTGCAATGCTGGTTGTACTGGCGCTGGTTATTCTCGCGGCTATTGTCGCGAAAGCCGTCGCCAAACCCGATACCAAAACGCAGACGGCGATGGAGAATAGTTGATGAGCATTAAATTAATTGCGGTAGACATGGATGGTACTTTCTTAAGCGATCAAAAAACCTATAACCGTGAGCGGTTTATGGCTCAGTATCAGCAAATGAAAGCACAAGGCATTCGCTTTGTGGTCGCCAGCGGGAATCAATATTATCAGTTGATCTCTTTCTTTCCGGAAATTGCTAATGAAATAGCCTTTGTGGCTGAAAACGGCGGCTGGGTAGTGAGCGAAGGCAAAGATGTTTTTAATGGCGAGCTGTCGAAGGATGCGTTTACTACTGTCGTGGAACATTTGCTGACGCGCCCGGAAGTGGAAATTATTGCCTGCGGAAAAAATAGCGCCTATACCCTCAAAAAATATGACGATGCCATGAAAACGGTGGCGGAAATGTATTATCACCGTCTGGAATACGTCGATAACTTTGACAACTTAGAAGATATCTTCTTTAAGTTTGGTCTGAATCTTTCCGATGAACTGATTCCACAAGTACAAAAAGCATTACATGAGGCCATCGGCGATATTATGGTGCCGGTCCACACCGGCAACGGCAGTATCGATCTGATTATCCCCGGCGTACATAAAGCCAATGGCCTTCGCCAACTGCAGAAATTATGGGGAATAGACGACAGCGAAGTGGTGGTCTTTGGCGATGGCGGTAACGATATTGAGATGCTGCGTCAGGCAGGCTTTAGTTTTGCAATGGAAAATGCCGGCAGCGCGGTCGTCGCAGCGGCAAAATACCGGGCAGGCTCCAATAACCGTGAAGGCGTACTGGATGTGATCGATAAAGTGCTTAAACACGAAGCGCCATTTGACCAATAAAACGGCAGCACGCCCGGCAACACAATACCTGAATGAAGGCTGCATAATTCGCGCAAATTAACCCGCTGCATTATTTCAGGCGAAATGATTATGAAAAATTGTCTACTGTTGGGCGCGCTTTTAATGGGCTTTACTGGTGTGGCGATGGCGCAAAGTGTCACCGTCGATGTGCCGAGTGGATACAAAGTGGTTGTGGTTCCTGATTCAGTCAGCGTTCCACAAGCGGTCAGCGTCGCGACTGTGCCGCAAACCGTCTATGTGGCTCCCGCGCCAGCTCCGGCTTACCGCCCGCATCCTTATGTTCGCCATCTTGCCAGCGTAGGTGAAGGGATGGTTATCGAACACCAGATTGACGACCATCACCATTAATTTGAGAATGCCTGATCGCACAAAGCAATCAGGCATTTTTTTATCCTTCGTGCGAATTTCCCATCTGTTTATCTTTTAAAAAGATAACCATCAGCAACAGCCACAAAATTCCGTTGACAAGGTTGAAGAGATTAAACAGTCCGTTGCCCCCGTTCAGCCAGGCATGTTTGCTGATTTCAATACCGACGGTAAAGATCAGCATTTGCAGCATTCCCATCGCCGCAGAAACCGTACCTTTACTCATATCGCTGGCAAACAGGGTTAATCGCACCAGTCCCGCATTCGCCAGACCAATACCGAAAGCATAAATACTTAACCCGGCGGTCATCCATAAATACGCGTGCGATGAGATAACCGTTGCCGCAGCAGCGACCAACAGACCAATCATAATCGGCCAGCCGCCCATAATAATCAGCGAACGTACGGTGCGGCGCGAGGTCAGACGCGCTAACAGCAAGTTACCCGCAATTAACGCCCCGAAAATAGGCACTTGCAGCAAACCATATTCATAGCTGCTTAACTGCTCGCCGGTAATGATGATAATCGGCGACTGGGCGATCCACGCCAGCAACGGCAAACTAACGAATCCCAGCGCCAGCGCCCCCGCAACAAAGCGACCGTTCTTCAGCACCAGCTTATAGTCACGACCGAGTTCTTTCAGCGACAGTTTCTCGCCTATACGCGTGGCGGTTTCAGGCATGGCTCGTTGCAGACCGAAAAAGGAGATCGCTGCCAATGCGGCAAACAAGACAAACATCCCTTCCCAGGGCAGCACATGGATCCACGCCGCGCCCACCAGCGGGCCAAGTAGTGGAGCAATCAGCGCCACGTTCGCCATCAGCGCGGTGATCTTGATACAAACCGCCTCTTCGAAGGATTCCTGAATTGCGGCGTATCCCACAGCGCCAATGAAACAGAGGCTTATGCCCTGCAAGAAGCGCAACAGAGTGAATTGTTCAATGTTTTGCGCCAGTAATATTGCCAGACAGGTGATGATAAACCACACCACCCCCGCCAGCATCACCGGACGGCGACCAATACGATCCGACAGCGGCCCCAGGAGCCATTGTAAAAACATCCCGCCCGCCAGATATGCGGTCATCGAAGTAGGAACCCAATCAATGCCCGCCTGATATTGTTCCACCACGGCCAACATACCGGGTTGAATCATATCGTTGCCGATATAGGTTGAAAATTCGTACAGCACCAGACAGAGAGGGAAAAGTAACGCCTGACGTCCAAGCCTGGCACCGGAAGCTAATTTATTTTGCATGCAATTTCTTCGCCAATAATAATCGCGCAAAGTTTAATAAAAGCGCAGCTAACGAGAAAGCGAATTTTGTAGCTGAAACCACGGTTAAGCACATTCTTACATTATTGCGAGTATAGCTACGCTTTCTTTAAGTTTTATTTAACCTATGCCCGTTACAATCACCCACCGTAAACAGGCCGCTTGAGGGAAATAAGACGATGCCGCTTTACCCAGTTTAACCTGCACTTTATTCTCAACGACTTGCCTGTATTGGCTCCCTTTTAATCACTTTGCGTCGGGAAGTTATGCTGGAAAATTTGAATCTCTCTCTATTCTCTCTTATTAACGCGACGCCAGACTCGGCTCCGTGGATGATCTCGTTGGCGATTTTTATTGCTAAAGATTTGATTACCGTGGTGCCGTTGCTGGCCGCGATACTTTGGTTGTGGGGGCTTACAGCACAACGGCAACTGGTGATAAAAATCGCTATTGCGCTGGCGGTCAGCCTGTTTGTGTCCTGGACGATGGGACATCTTTTTCCGCACGACCGCCCCTTTGTCGAAAATATCGGCTATAACTTCCTGCATCATGCGGCGGATGACTCATTCCCGAGCGATCACGGTACGGTGATTTTCACCTTTGCACTGGCATTTTTATGCTGGCATCGCCTGTGGTCCGGCTCACTTTTAATGGTGCTGGCCGTCGTCATTGCCTGGTCGCGCGTTTATCTTGGCGTCCACTGGCCGCTGGATATGCTCGGTGGATTGCTGGCAGGTATGATTGGCTGCCTTAGCGCCCAGATTATCTGGCAAGCGATGGGGCATAAACTCTATCAACGTCTGCAATCGTGGTATCGCTTCTGTTTTGCATTACCGATCCGCAAAGGCTGGGTGCGTGACTGATCTCTGCTAAAAAGTGTAGTATTGAGCGGCTCGCTTCAATAACTATTCAGAGGGATTATGGAAACACGTCGCGAAGAGCGTATCGGGCAGCTGCTGCAAGAATTAAAACGCAGCGATAAGTTACATCTTAAAGACGCCGCCGCCCTGCTTGGGGTTTCGGAGATGACGATTCGTCGCGATCTGAACAACCACAGTGCGCCCGTCGTTTTGCTCGGCGGCTATATTGTTCTGGAACCGCGCAGTGCCAGCCATTATCTGTTAAGCGATCAAAAATCCCGCCTGGTGGAAGAAAAACGCCGGGCGGCAAAACTGGCTGCGACGCTGGTAGAACCCGATCAGACCCTCTTTTTTGACTGTGGCACCACCACACCGTGGATTATTGAAGCGATTGATAATGAAATCCCTTTCACCGCCGTTTGTTATTCGCTAAATACCTTTCTGGCACTGAAAGAGAAACCTCATTGCCGCGCGTTTCTTTGCGGTGGTGAATTTCACGCCAGCAACGCCATTTTCAAACCCATCGATTTTCAGCAAACGCTGAATAATTTTTGCCCGGATATCGCTTTTTATTCTGCGGCGGGCGTGCATGTCAGTAAAGGCGCTACCTGTTTTAATCTTGAAGAGTTGCCGGTAAAACACTGGGCCATGTCGATGGCGCAAAAGCATGTGCTGGTTGTCGACCACAGTAAATTTGGCAAGGTGCGTCCGGCGCGCATGGGTGACCTGAAACGCTTTGATATTATGGTAAGCGATTGTTGCCCGGAAGATGAATATGTGAAGTACGCGCAGACGCAGCGTATTAAGTTGATGTATTAATGACGTATAACCGGATGACGTTTCGCGCCATCCGGTTATCAGAAGATTAAGAGAACCAGCTGCCGAACCACTGATGGAATTTCATCATCACGAAATCCCACACCCGACCAAAGAATCCCCCCTCTTCCACATTTTCCATCACGATCAGCGGACGCTGCTCAATGGATTTACCGTTAAGCTGGAAATCAATGGTGCCGACAACCTGACCTTTTTTCAGCGGTGCGGTAAGCTGCGGTTCCGTTAACGTGTAGCTCGCTTTCAGGTTTTTCAGCTGCCCACGCGGTATGGTCACTGAGCCCGCTTCGCCTGCCCCGAGATTCACTTCGCTCTTATCACCAAACCAGACGCGCTGAGTCACAAAGGTGGCATCAGGTTTAATTGGCGTCACGGTTTCAAAGAAGCGGAAACCCCAGGTCAATAATTTCTCAGACTCATTAAAACGGATACGGTCAGTTTTCGCACCCAGTACTACGGAGATCAAACGCATATCGCCCTGGGTAGCCGAAGCAACCAGATTATATCCCGCGCCTGCCGTGGTTCCTGTCTTCATGCCATCAACATTCAGATTGCTGCTCCATAGCAGACGGTTACGGTTAGGCTGTCGAATTTTGTTGAAGGTGAACTCTTTCTCTTTATGAATGGCATACTCTTCCGGCACATCGTGGATCAATGCTTTACCCAGCAATGCCATATCGCGCGCGGTACTGAACTGCCCCGGCGCATCCAGACCGTGCACCGTCTGGAAGGTAGTGTTGGTCAGACCCAGTTTTTTGGCATAACCATTCATCAGACCAATAAATGACTCCTGGCTCCCGGCAACGTAATCGGCCAGCGCAATACAGGCGTCATTACCGGACTGGATAATCACACCTTTGTTCAGGTCTGCCACCGAAACCTGATCGCCCGGTTTAAGGAACATTACCGATGAACCACGCAGTGCCGGATTTCCCGTCGCCCAGGCATCTTTACCGACCGTCACCATATCGGTGAGTTTAATCTTATCGGCCTTAAGCGCCTGCCCAACCACATAGCTGGTCATGATTTTAGTCAGGCTCGCGGGGTCCAGTTTTTCATCCGCATTGCCTTCTGCCAGCACTTTACCGCTGGCGTAATCCATTAAAATCCATGCACGCGCATCCACGCTCGGCGCTTCAACGGTTTGTTCGGCCGCGAATGCCGTTGGGGCAAAAAGGAATAAAAATGCAGAACCCGCTGCAAGACCACGAAGGAGAGAGGAGTATTGCGTCATAAATGCCACCCGAGTATCCATTCAAAAAAAATACGTTATATCGCCGTATGATAAGTTCGGTGATTAATAACGCACACACAAACTTAAAGAAACCGTAAGTTGGTAAAGTTTTTAAAGTTTATGCAATATCCTGCCGCTTCGCTGCTTCTGGTGTCATTTTTTTGCCAGCTGTTGCTTAAAAGTTAACTTTACTTCACCATCGGAGTCCTGTTCAGCCTGTGGCTGCCTGTCGGAAAAGGGGTGAGTATGATTACGCTGTGGGGTCGGAATAATTCAACCAACGTAAAAAAAGTATTGCTGACGCTCGAAGAACTGGAACTACCTTATGAGCAAATTCTCGCGGGCCGTGAGTTTGGGATAAATCACGATGCTGATTTTCTGGCGATGAACCCTAACGGGCTGGTGCCGTTGTTGCGTGACGACGAAAGTGATCTCATTCTTTGGGAATCAAACGCCATTGTCCGCTATCTGGCGGCACAGTACGGGCAAAAACGCCTGTGGATCGACTCACCGGCACGTCGTGCGGAAGCAGAAAAATGGATGGACTGGGCAAACCAGACGCTCAGTAATGCTCATCGCGGGATCCTGATGGGATTAGTCAGAACACCACCCGAAGAGCGCGATCAGGCCGCCATTGATGCCAGTTGCAAAGAGTGCGACGCCCTGTTTGCCCTGCTCGATGCGGAACTGGCAAAAGTAAAATGGTTCTCTGGCGACGAGTTTGGTGTGGGCGATATCGCTATCGCACCGTTCATCTACAATTTGTTTAACGTTGGCCTGACCTGGACACCGCGTCCAAATCTGCAACGCTGGTATCAGCAACTCACTGAACGCCCCGCAGTGCGCAAAGTGGTGATGATTCCCGTTAGCTAATTGCGTGGGCTAACTTTAAGTAATTCCCCACTGGACTCGTCGGTGAGAACGTATAAATAACCGTCGGGTCCAGTGCGAACATCACGAATTCGCTGCCCTCTGTCCGTTAAAATACGGCCATCTTCTGTCACTTTGTCGCCGTTGACGCTCATCACAATGACATCTTTATCTTTCAGCGCGCCAATAAATAATTTTTGCTGCCACTGGGGGAATTTATCGCTGTTATAGAAGGCCATGCCGCTCACAGCGGGCGAATCTTTCCAGTAAAAAACAGGTTGCTCGGTCCCGGCGACGATCTCCCCTTTCGCTTCCGGTATCTTAAAGCCTGAATAGTTGATTCCCCAGGTTGCCAGCGGCCAGCCGTAGTTTTTGCCTTTTTGCGGGATATTAATTTCATCACCACCGCGCGGGCCATGTTCATTCAGCCACAGTGCATTACTCCACGGATTCATCGCCATTCCTTGCGGATTACGAATGCCATAAGACCAGATCTCGGCGCGCGCACCGGATTCCTTTATAAAAGGATTATCATCCGGGATTTCGCCCTGGTCGGTCAGACGCACCAGTTTGCCCTGTAATTTATCCAGATCCTGCGCCGTCGGGCGCTGATTGTTTTCGCCCAGAGCAATAAAAAGATAACCTTTACCGTCGAATACCAGCCGCCCGCCAAAATGGTTGCCGGTAGACAGTTTTGGCATCTGGCGGAAGACGGTGCGGAAGTCGGTCACTTTTGAGAGATCATCACTTAAGCGGCCATAACCCACAGCAGTTCCGGCTTTGCCATCATCGCCAACTTCGGAATAACTTAACCAGATGCGGCGAGACTGAGCAAAATCAGGCGCTAAAACCACGTCCAGCAGGCCGCCCTGCCCGTGCGCCCAAACGTCCGGAACTCCGGAAAGCGGCGCAGATAATCCTTTTCCTGCTTGCCAGTGACGCAACTCGCCGCCGCGCAGAGTGATTAACATACCGTGATTGTCGGGTAAAAAGGCCAGCGCCCAGGGATGGTCAAGTTTGTCTTGCAGCACTTCGACATTTACCGTTGCAGGAGCCGCCCAGAGAGCGGAAGAAAGACAAATAAGGGGCACAAGGAAAAAGAATTGTCGATGCATAACGCCTCCGGATTGACTCTGGCTTAAAGCGTAGTCAGTGGAGGAGATAACAAATTCATTTTTACAAAAACTTAAACATGAAGGGGGAGACGCTTTCTCCCCCTTAGTTTTCAGGCCTTCTCAAGCATGGCGTGCTTCTGCAGGCTCTGGATACTCAGCGTTAAGCTCATCAGACAATTTTCAAGCTTATCGGCGTTGACGGTAATAACAGTCGGGCAATCATGGTGCCCACTCATCAAACATACTGCGGCTGTCGCTAATGCTTCTTCAGCATGATGAAGAGCACTCCACTCTTCCTGATCCAGATGAAGATTCAACCGCAGCGATTTATCGTGCAGTTCGCGATTCAGTTTAAAAAAGTTATCTCGTAGATGATTGCTTTCGCTGACGGACATGTATCCTTTTGCCTTCCTCAGTTGCACGTATGCGGCGAGGTCAACGCGTGCGTCGATCAACCGGTTCAGCAGATCGATTCGCTGTCTGTCAACGAACATACTTCGATCCTCCTCTTTCCAGCCTTGTTGCAATTAAATAGTATGGCTATTTTTTGAGCAAAATGCTGTCCAGGATCAATTCTTCACGCCGAATTAACAAAATTTACATTTCCTTCGCCTCCGCCAGCGAATGAGATTGCGATACAAATTTTATCCAGAACTCTGTAGAATCCCTGCCCTGACCTTTCCTGTAACTGAATATTTTTTAAGCTATGAGCAAAGTAACTCCCCAGCCGAAAATCGGCTTTGTTTCCCTTGGCTGTCCGAAAAACCTTGTTGATTCAGAGCGTATTCTCACCGAACTCCGCACTGAAGGTTATGACGTGGTACCGAGCTATGACGATGCGGACATGGTGATCGTCAACACCTGCGGCTTTATTGACAGCGCGGTACAAGAATCACTGGAAGCCATTGGTGAAGCGTTGAATGAAAACGGCAAGGTTATTGTGACCGGTTGTCTGGGGGCAAAAGAAGATCAGATCCGCGAAGTCCACCCGAAAGTGCTGGAAATCACCGGGCCTCATAGCTATGAGCAGGTTCTGGAGCACGTTCATCACTACGTGCCGAAACCGAAACACAACCCATTCCTGAGCCTGGTGCCAGAACAAGGTGTGAAACTGACGCCGCGTCATTATGCCTATCTGAAAATTTCTGAAGGCTGTAATCACCGCTGCACCTTCTGCATTATTCCGTCTATGCGCGGCGACCTGGTGAGCCGTCCGATTGGCGAAGTGTTAAGTGAAGCGAAACGTCTGGTTGATGCGGGCGTTAAAGAGATTCTGGTGATCTCGCAGGATACTTCCGCCTATGGCGTCGATGTTAAACATCGTACTGGCTTCCACAACGGCGAGCCGGTAAAAACCAGCATGGTCAGCCTGTGCGAACAGTTATCGAAACTGGGGATCTGGACACGTCTGCACTACGTTTACCCTTATCCGCATGTGGACGACGTCATCCCACTGATGGCAGAAGGCAAAATCCTGCCGTATCTGGACATTCCGTTGCAGCACGCCAGCCCGCGCATTCTCAAACTGATGAAGCGTCCGGGTTCTGTAGATCGCCAACTCGCGCGCATCAAACAGTGGCGCGAAATCTGCCCGGAACTGACCCTACGCTCAACCTTTATTGTCGGCTTCCCTGGCGAGACAGAAGAAGATTTCCAGATGCTACTCGACTTCCTGAAAGAAGCGCGTCTGGATCGCGTTGGCTGCTTTAAATACAGCCCGGTTGAAGGTGCAGACGCCAATGCCCTGCCTGACCAGGTTCCGGAAGAAGTGAAAGAAGAACGCTGGAACCGTTTCATGCAGTTGCAGCAGCAGATTTCCGCCGAGCGCCTGCAAGAGAAAGTGGGCCGTGAAATTCTGGTGATTATCGACGAAGTGGACGAAGAAGGTGCAATTGGTCGCAGCATGGCAGATGCACCGGAAATCGACGGCGCGGTTTATCTCAATGGTGAAACCAACGTTAAGCCGGGTGATATCCTGCGTGTGAAAGTCGAGCACGCCGATGAGTACGATTTGTGGGGTAGCCGGGTTTAATTAATCTTAAGGCAGATCTAACAAGAATATTGTTCTTCGATCTGCCTCTGCTACCCTTCCCTATGTCCTACCCTTACGCACAAAATCCCCTGACGCATAAATCGAGAAAAATGAATCGTACTCGAGGCAACTCTCACTTTTTCACACCAAATTAAAGTTTTGATCGCAATTACTTGAAATAAGCGTAATGGTTACTATAGTAAACATTACCACAAGGATGGATGTATGGGTGTGTATAAGGCAAGACGATTCAGCCAAAGCACGAAAAAACTTGGTATTCACGATAAAGTTCTCATGGCTGCCGCTGAAGAAGTGATGCAGGGCATATGGGAGGCTGATTTAGGTAGCGGTGTCATCAAAAAACGTTTACCCCTCCAACAAGGAAAGAGTGGTGGAGCCAGAACAATTATCTTTTTTAAATCAGCAAATCATGTGTTTTTTTATGATGGTTGGTCCAAGAGTGGTCTAAGCAGTAAAGGAACCAAAGAAATCGAAGATGATGAACTGGCGGCCTACAAAAAAATGGCAAATGCATTTCTGGCCTTTAGCAATAAGCAAATAGAGGATTTGATCGAAACTGGCTTTTTGATTGAGGTGAAAAATGAGCGATAAATTACAAATGATGCTGGAAGATGCAAAGGAACTGAATGCACTGGGCCTGATGTCTGATAGTGAAGTTGATGCCATTGCCGTCATGGTCAAAGCTCGTGAAGTCAGCGCCCGTATAGCCAAAGTCAAATCAATGACGGGTGAAGAGATCAAAGCCATCCGCACCCGATACGGCATGTCACAATCCGTGCTGGCACATACAATGGGAATGTCAAAAGAAAGTGTCTCGAAATGGGAACGAAATGAAATAAAACCGAGCGGCCCGGCACTACGTATTTTGAATACATTGGCAATAAAAGGACCGGAAGTTTTTGCAAAGTAAAATGTTTGCAAATGATTTACCACATTCATTAGTACCCCTTGATTAAGGGGTACTAACACTATTCTAATTCTACTGCCAGCTAATCTGTGCCCTGCCGTTTTTCTTACTCTTATACAGCCGCTCATCCGCCAGCATTTTCAAGCGTTCGACGGTAGGACATTCATTTGAATGTGCTACACCGATACTGGTACTTAAATTAATGCTTCCCACCTGGAAATGAACGATTTCTTTTAGAATCGATAGCAACTCTTCCAGCGTTCCACCCGTATAAATCACCGCAAATTCGTCACCGCCGAAGCGGTAGACTTTACCTTTATCTACCGGGATCTGTGATTTAAGGATTTTCACCACTTTCATCAACACTTCATCGCCCAGCAAATGACCGAAGGTGTCGTTGATGTTTTTGAATTTATCGACGTCAAACAGGCACAAATAACCACCTTTTTCCGGTAGCGCTTTTAAATCTTCGTCAAAGGATTTTCTGCCCATCGCTTTAGTCAGGTCGTCCAGGAACGCCGAGTTATACATACTGTAGAGTTTTTTGACATCGGCAGCCGAAAAGAAAAGCCCGCCATCTAGTACGCGTTCAAAATGGTTATTAATAATGGCTTCTTTCTCCACAATACCACGATTAATCACTCTGCGTACCAGATAGAGGCAACTGGCACCCGATATCACTGCCACCAATGCGGCAAAGAAAATAATCAATGTACAAACCCGCAAATAAACATCTTTTTTATACGCAAATACATACAATCCGGTCGGCAAATAGGCGAAGTGCTCCATCGCTTCCGAAACGGTGAAGATGGCGTTTTTAGCATTATATTCATCACCGGTCACCGGTTTACCGTTCTTAAATAGAGAGAACATCAGGTTCTCGCTGTCCATCGCCAGCGATTTTGACAGTAAAGAAAAACGCTCCAGACCAAGCAAAAATATCAGACTACGATTGTGAGTTACCGGATAGAGGTAATAGACGAAGGTTTTACCGTCAAAAGAGATAAACCCTGTATTTTTGACATGTCGATACTTCACAACCTGCATAATATCTGCACAATAATTTTTCTCGAACTCCTTTACCTGAATACATTCGTCACTGGAAATCAGATAAGGACCGACATCGTACAAATAAGAGGGTGAAACCGAGTCGGCGTAAGCTGTGCGCAAGCCAACCAACAGCTGTTCCTCCGTGGGGTTTAGCGTGTTGATGAGATCAATTGCCACGCTACGCCGATATTCAGCAATATTTGCCACCGCAAAAGCAGTATCAATAACGGACTGTTTCAGGCCATACACCCGTTCCTTTACCATTTGAGTGTAGATCCCGCAGGCAACTGCTGAAATCATGATAAAAATCAGCAGACTGACTGTAAGTACGAACTTATTGATTCTGGACATACGTAAACTACTCTTTTACTAATTTTCCACTTTTATCCCAGGCGGAGAATGGCATGGGTTTCTGGTACAGATACCCCTGAGCCTGAACACATCCTAATTTGATTAATTCGCGCGCAACATCTTCGCTCTCTACGCCTTCCGCAATCACCGGAATCCGGTTATAGCGTGCCAGATCGAAAATAATGCGCACAATTTTTCCCGCAGTACCGAAAATATCGCCGGTAAATTGCGAGTCCACTTTTATGCTATCTGGATTAATTTCATAAAAACGTTTCAGGTTTGACAAACCGGTGCCAAAGTCATCAATCGATATCCGTACCCCTTGTTTACGCAGTTGTTCAATATTGAGATAAAAATGTTCATTAATTCGCTCGATCACGGTTTCAGTGATCTCAACACAGAGGCTGTTCGCCTTCAGACCGTTTTCTTTCATGATGGTGGTAAAACGCTCATGAAAGTGTGGTTCGTTTAACTGCCAGGGCGAAACATTAATATGCAGTAAGAAACCGTCCTTCAGAACCGCACGCTCGCTAAAATGCCTGAATTCACCCATTGCCATTTTAATAATCTGATAACCCAGCTCATTGATAAACCCGATATCTTCAGCAATGGTAATGAACTTTAGCGGTGAAATGATCCCCCGCTCCGCAGACACCCAACGGCACAACTCCTCCGCGCCCAGAATGGTGCGGGTGTTAATATCAACGATCGGCTGATAGACCAGGAATAGTTCGCCAATTTCCATTGCATGGCGAATATTACGCGCAATCCAGATATTCTCTTCTATTTCGTTGAGTTTCGCGTCATCACAGAAAATAAACTCTGAGAACATATGGTCACGAATGCTGGAAATCGCCAGTTTCAGTTTTTCTGCGTAACTCCAGGCGTTTTCCCCCTGCAAAGGTTCACAAATGGCAGACTTATGGATGCGCAGATTGCGGTAGCCAAAGCTGCTGTCAAAATCGTTTACCATCGCTATTTTACGGGTAAATGTCTGTACATTTTCCCGGCACAGAAGTAAATAGAGATCGGCATTAAATGTCACGATATCGCAGCATTGCGCATATTTCTCGGCAATTCGCTGACACAATTTCCTGACGATTTTATTGCGTTCATCAACCCCAAACACCGCTTCCACGGCTTCCAGACCACACAGTTTGATGATCCCCACAGCCAGATACTGATTATTGTTGGACTCAATAATCGCCATATTTTTAATAAAACCGCTTTCCTGATCGTAAGAGATCAGTGAGAGCAATTTATTTGACCGTTCAATTTCGGCATCTTTCATTTCCGCGATCGAATTTTTGATGCTGATAATCTCTTTCGCATCGCCTTCGCGAATTTTCAGAGCCTCGATTTGATCCGTTGAGTCGGGCAAAAACGCCAGCGTATTAACCAGCTCTGTCATTTCAGAAAATTGCCGACGGAACACACGAGTGGTCATTAAATAAACCACCAGCAATACGATAATAATGAACGCAAACGGCAGATAAAAAAGTTTATCTGATGCGTTCAATAAATTACCGCCAGGATAATAAAAATAGATTTCGAATAATGCGTTGTTTGGCACCGCTGATGTTTTTTCGATATATTCAGTATCGACAGAATCAATAATATTATAATTACCTTCGCTATTATAAATAATCAGTTTTTCACGAGCGAGTTGATTCTTGGCAATGATCTCATGGCCTTGTTTCAAAAATAGAACTTCATCATTAGCGCTGATTTGATCAAGATACTCGTTCAGATATCGCCAGTTTAAATCGACATGAATTTTATCCACCGCTAACAAATCGTGATCTTTGCCGTTGATGTGTAGCGTAAAAGAGATACATTTTTTACCCGGACGATCAAAGCAATTGTATGCCGGATTCCAGCTGTTGTTAGAGTCATCTGAAGCCACCGACCACGGTCGTTTCGATGGGTTAAAATCGGCAAAAATAACCCGCCCTGACTCGTCGACAAGCGGTCCATTTACTTGTTCCTGATGATAAACTACGATTTTATCATTCGCCCTCCGCGAAAAGAGATAATATTTATTATCATCAAGTACCAGTCCCACCGAGTCTAAAAATGGCATCATTTCCATTTTAAGAATCACGGCGCGTTGAATCTCCTCTGTATTTTTTAATAAATACAGTGAGTCCTTTAATGTCAGGGCCGAACGTTCAATATCTTTAAAGAAATAGCCAACGTTTTTCTGAATAAGTTCAAAGCGGCTATCGGCACGTTTTACCGCGCGCTCCGATACCAGTTGATAGTTAATGATGAAAAAAAGACCAATAAATGACAGTGCTGCCAATAAAAATAAAATTATCAGCCTTATCTTTATCTTTTCGTATAAACTCAGCATGTTAATACATTTAACAAAATAACTATCTGAACGCTGTGCCGCTGCAAAAATTGTCCCTTGCTGCGGCTTTTTAACCAAATTACCCGATTCTACAAAATCAGCAGAAAGTTACAACACTTGCTTAGGGCAATAATTTCCTGTGAGGTGATTACCCTTTCAAGCAATATTCAAACGTAACTATCCTTTAATTTTCGGATCCAGCGCATCGCGTAAACCATCACCCAACAAATTGAACGCCAGTACAGTCAGAAAAATAGCCAGGGCCGGAAAAATAGCGACATGCGGCGCGATAACCATATCCGCTCGTGCCTCATTGAGCATTGCTCCCCACTCTGGTGTCGGCGGCTGCGCACCGAGGCCGAGAAATGACAGGCTGGCGGCAGAGATAATCGAGGTACCGATGCGCATGGTGAAAAACACCACGATAGACGAGACAGTCCCGGGCAAGATATGGCGCAATAAGATGGTCATGTCGCTGGCACCAATACTGCGCGCCGATTCAATAAAAGTTTGCTGTTTCAACACCAGCGTGTTGCCGCGCACCAGTCGGGCAAACGCGGGGATGGAAAAAATGGCGACTGCAATAATCACGTTAGCAATGCCGCTTCCCAACACCGCAACAACAGCGATCGCCAGTAAAATACCAGGGAAGGCAAACAGCACATCGCAAATGCGCATGATCAGCCGATCCCACCAGCCTTCATAATATCCAGCCAACAAGCCCAGCAACGTCCCGATCGCCGCACCGATAAACACGGCAAACACGCCCGCCGCCAGCGAGATTTGTGCACCAACCAGGACACGGCTGAAAATGTCACGCCCCAGTGAATCAACGCCAAACCAGTGCTGCAAAGAAGGTCCGTTATTCAGATTGTCATAATCAAAATAATTTTCGGCGTCATAGGGAGCGATCCAGCGTGCAAAAATAGCCACCACAATCAATAAAATAACGAACAATGCGGCGGTCATCGCCATATGCTGACGGCGAAATCGTCGCCAGAATTCATGCCACGGTGTACGTACCTGGTCAGGTTTGACCAGTGGCATGGCGTTTAACACCGCCTGACGTCGCCAGTTAAATAGTCGCATCCTTACTTGTACCTGATAGCCGGGTTAATGGCGGCGTAAAGCACATCCACCACTAAGTTGATAAGAATAAATTCCAGCGAGAAAAGCAGAATTTCCGCCTGAATCACCGGGTAATCACGCATTTCTACGGAGTCAACGAGTAAGCGTCCAAGTCCCGGCCAGTTGAAAACCTTCTCCACAACGATGGAACCACCGAGCAAAAAGCCAAACTGTAAGCCCATCATGGTCACAACCGGGATCATCGCGTTACGTAGCCCGTGTTTGAGGACAACCCAGGTTTCGCTCACCCCTTTCGCCCTCGCGGTACGCATATAATCTTCGCTTAAAACATCGACAAACGACGCGCGGGTAAAGCGCGCCATCACGGCGGCCACTGCCGCGCCGAGCGTCAGGGAGGGTAAAATGTAGTGCTGCCAACTGTCTGCTCCCACGGTAGGCAGCCAGCCCAGTTCAACGGAGAATACCTGAATTAAAAGCATCCCCAGAGCAAATGCCGGAAACGAGATCCCCGACACCGCAATGGTCATACTCAATCGATCCGGCCAACGGTTACGCCAGACGGCGGCGATAATTCCCGCCGCCATACCAAATATAACCGCCCAGACCATACTGGTTATGGTCAGCCACAGCGTTGGCATAAAGCGGCTGGCAATCTCATCGGCAACCGGACGACGCGACACCATCGACAGGCCAAAATCCCCCTGCACAGCATTGCTGATATAGTGCCAGAACTGGTGATACAGCGGCTGATCCAACCCCAGCTGCTGACGCACCAGTTCTATAACCTGCGCATCAGCTTCGGGCCCGGCAATCAATCGCGCCGGATCGCCGGGCAGCATATGGACAAATAAAAACACCAGCACCGAGACGATAAACAGCGTTGGAATCAACCCCAGTAAGCGTTTGATAACGTAATTAAGCATTCCACTCCCTGCGTTGCTTATTGCAAATCCGCGTCTTCAAAGCTGAAACCGGTGTCTGGCATGATCCAAAAACCGGTCAGGTTTTTACTGTGTGCCGACACCAGTTTTTCTACCACCAGCGGGATCCACGGCGACTCTTGCCAGATGATATCCTGCGCCGCCTTATATAAACGGGTCTTTTCTGCCGGATCATTAGTTTTCAGTGCCTGAGCCAGGAAGTCATCCACCTGTTTATTGCTGTAAAACGCGGTATTAAACAGCGTCGGTGGCCAGTTCTGCGAGGCAAACAGCGGCGATAGTGCCCAGTCCGCTTCGCCGGTTGAAGCCGACCAGCCAGTGTAGAACATCCGCACGCCGCTCTCTTTTTGCCCTTTACCTTCAACTTCTGCCGCCCGCTGTCCGGCATCCATCGCAGTCACCTGGGCTTTAATCCCGACCTGCGCTAACTGCTGCTGGGTAAATTGCAGCACTTTCTGCGCGGTGCTGTGGTTATGTGACGACCACAGCGTGGTATTGAAACCGTTGGGATATCCCGCCTCTTTCAGTAATTCGCGCGCTTTCACTGGATCGTAAGGCCACGGTTTATAGCTTTGCGCGTAGGCGATACTCGGCGGTACCACACCAGTAGCTGGCGTTGCATAGCCCGCGAAGGCCACTTTCACCAGCGCCGGGCGGTTAATGGCGTAATTCAGCGCCTCACGGACCTTCGGGTTATCGAACGGCTTTTGCGTCACGTTCATACTGATATAACGCTGCATAATTGACGGACTGGCCATCAACTCGATATTTTTGTTTTTCTCCAGCAGTGTGGCCTGCTCGTAAGGAATGGGGAAAGCAAACTGCGCTTCACCGGTTTGCAGCATTGCCGCGCGGGTGTTGTTATCCGCCACCGGACGCCAGGTTATGCTGTCCAGTTTGGGCAATCCTGGCTGCCAGTAACCCGCGAATTTTTTCACCTTCACAAAATCGGTCTGATTCCAGGTATCCAGTTCATACGGCCCGGTTCCCACCGGATGAAAACCAATCTCCTTGCCATATTTTTCCAGCGCTGCCGGCGAAATCATCGCGGTCGCCGGATGGGCAAGAATATTAATAAACGCTGAGAACGGCTGTTTGAGGGTAATCTTTACCGTTGTTGGATCGATCGCTTCCGTTTTGGCAATATTCTTATACAGGTTGTAGCGTTTAAGATGATTCGCCGGATCGCTGGCCCGGTCCAGATTCGCTTTTACCGCCGCTGCGTTGAAGTCGGTGCCATCCTGGAATTTAATTCCTTCCCGCAATTTCACGGTGTAAGTAAGGCCGTCATCGGAAACGGTATAACTCTCCGCCAGCACGTTTTTCAGTTTCATCTCTTTATCGAGACCGAACAGCCCCTGGTAAAACGATTTCGCTACGGCCTGAGATAACGTGTCATTTGCGTCATACGGATCGAGCGTGGTGAAGTTCGATCCTACCGCCACCACCACATCTTTGGCAGCGAATGCACAAGATGCCATCAACGCTGTCGCAATGCCCAGCGCCACTAACCCACTACGGTGTACAGCTCTTGCCATTTTATTCTCCGCCTGAATGTTATCTACGCATGAATGCGTATTCTGATTGTGGTTGTGCGACGTAATGCCCCGGCCCGACGCATTGCAACGAGACGGCTGCCACCTCTTCGCCACGCAGATGAATATTGCTGGGAAGATCGTCCGACAGCAGTACACGCTGCGGTCGTTGTCGGGACGGTTCAGCGACCGGAACTGCCGCCAGTAATTTACGCGTATAAGGATGCTTCGGGTTTTCAAAGACCGCGCGCCGTGGACCAATTTCAACAATTTGTCCGAGATACATCACCGCCACACGATGACTAATCCGCTCTACCACGGCCATATCGTGGGAGATAAACAGATACGCAATGCCGAAATCACGCTGGAGATCGAGCAACAAGTTGATAATCTGCCCGCGAATAGAAACATCCAGCGCCGAGACGGCTTCGTCGGCAATGATCACTTTTGGATTCAATGCCAACGCGCGAGCAATGCAGATGCGCTGGCGCTGACCGCCGGAAAACTCATGCGGGTAACGCCAGGCATGTTCAGGTAACAGGCCCACGCGCTCCAGCAACCACGCAACGCGTGCAGCCGCTTCTTTACCTGGCAATAAACCGTGTACGCGCAGCGGTTCGATAATCGAATCACCGATGGTCTGACGAGGGTCCAGCGAAGCGTAAGGGTCCTGAAAAATAAACTGAATATCCCGGCGCAATGCCTGAAGTTTACCGGATGACAAGGTATCGATTCGCTGACCGTTAAAGATAATTTCGCCGCCCTGCGATTCGACCAGGCGCAGCAACGCCCGCCCGGTAGTGGATTTACCGCTGCCAGACTCGCCCACCAGCGATAGCGTTTCGCCAGGCCAGAGATCAAAACTGACTTTCTCAACGGCATGCACTTCCCGCGTTACGCGATTCAACAAACCGCTGCGCAAAGGGAAACGGGTGACCAGATTACGCACCCGTAAAACAGGTTCGCCATCCACCACCGTTTTCTGCTCGATGGGGGGTTCCTGTTTCGCTGGATGTTCAAGCGATATCAATGGGAAACGTCGGGGATAATCTAACCCTTTCATCGCACCAAGTTGCGGAACAGCAGCTAACAGCGCACGGGTGTACGGATGTTGCGGTGCATGAAAAATATGTTCGACGCTACCCGTTTCCACCGCCTCGCCCTGATACATCACCAGTACCCGATCGGCAATCTCTGCCACCACGCCCATATCGTGAGTGATAAAGATAACGCCCATCGACATCTCTTTTTGCAATACTTTGATTAATTGCAGGATCTGCGCCTGAATAGTGACATCCAGCGCGGTGGTTGGCTCATCGGCAATCAGCACCGCCGGGCGGCATGACAGCGCCATCGCAATCATCACTCGCTGGCGCATCCCGCCAGAGAGTTGATGCGGATAACGTGAAAGAATGGTTTGTGCCTCCGGAATGCGTACCTGATCCAGCATCCGCTTCGCCTCGACCATTGCTTCTTCACGACTGGCGTTTTGATGCAGACGAATAGATTCAGCAATCTGTTCACCCACAGTAAATACCGGGTTCAGCGATGTCATCGGCTCCTGAAATATCATTGCCATATCCGCACCGCGCACATGGCGCATTTGTGCAGCGCTCTGCTCGCTAAGTTCAATCACTTCGCGACTGCGCCGCCGCAACAGCATTTGATCGCACTGCACTAAACCGCCCGCCTGTTCCAACAAGCGCATTAATGCCAGCGCAGTCACTGACTTACCAGAGCCGGATTCGCCAACAATTGCCAGCGTCTCACCGCATTGCAGGCTAAAAGAGAGATTGCGGACCGCAGCTATTTTCTGCTGGTCCTGCATAAAGGCAATATTCAGATTTTCAACCGCCAGCACATCACCGGCATCAAGTTCATCACTGTGTGGCAACGGTGTCCCCTTTTTCACGGTAGATACCGGTGGTTGGCGTATCGCCTGCGTAGCCCCAGGCGCGATACATTCCTTCGGTGTTAAACGGTAGCGCGATATTACCTTCATGGTCGATAGCGATTAAGCCACCGCTACCGCCAAGCGCAGGGAGTTTTTCCATTACTACCCGCTCGCAGGCTTCCGCGAGACTTAATCCGCCGTAATCCATTAACGCGGCGATGTCATATGCCGCCAGCGCGCGGATGAAGACTTCGCCCGTGCCGGTACATGAAACCGCCACACTGGCGTTATTGGCGTAGCATCCGGCCCCCACTAAGGGACTATCGCCAACTCGTCCGGGTAATTTATTGGTCATTCCGCCTGTGGACGTGGCTGCCGCCAGATTGCCGTCTAAATCCAACGCCACGGCCCCCACAGTGCCCATTTTCTGTTTTTCATCCAGTGGCGCACCGCTATGGTCGAGGACCATTTCCCCTTCCTCGCGCGCTGCCAGTAGTTGTTCATAACGCAAAGGCGTGGAGAAAATCTCCGGCGAGACGCGCTCCATGCCATGAGCAAACGCAAAATTTTCTGCCCCTTCGCCAATCATCATCACATGCGGGCTTTGCTCCATCACCAGCCGGGCGGCAAGAACCGGATTACGCAGATGACTAACGCCCGCCACCGCACCGGCTTTCAGGGTGTTACCATCCATCACACAGGCGTCCAGTTCATGGGTTTCATCACGCGTAAAGACAGCGCCAATTCCGGCGTTAAACAGTGGACACTCTTCCAGCAGACGCACCGCTTCCGTCACCACATCCAGCGCACTTTCGCCCGCTTCCAGCATTTTCTGCCCGGTTTCAACAATGGCAGACAACGCCTCAATGTAGCGTAATTCCTGTTGCAGACTCATCTGCGCGCGGCTAATTGCACCTGCGCCACCATGAATTGCAATGACTGCTTTGCCCATAGTATTCGTCCATTAAGGGTGGCTCGCCACTTTTGCTATAAATATCAGAATTTTTATGAATTACTCATTCAATTTTTGAATATAGAAAGATGGATATGGCATGTAAAGGCAGGAGCCAGCGCTACGCCCGAGGTGGCATACAGTCTGTGGCGTTTTTCTGACATAATAGGCAAATTCGATTTTGCCTCCGCAGGAGTGTTTTCATGGAATTTACCACCGGATTGATGTCGCTCGACATCGCGCTTAATGAGATGCTTTCTCGCGTTACCCCACTGACCGCCCAGGAAACGCTGCCACTGGTACAGTGTTTTGGTCGTATTCTGGCGAGCGATGTCGTTTCGCCACTGGATGTCCCGGGGTTTGATAACTCCGCTATGGACGGCTACGCGGCGCGTTTAGCCGATATTGCCTCCGGGCAACCGCTGCCCGTTGCCGGGAAATCGTTTGCCGGTCAGCCGTATCATGGTGAATGGCCTGCGGGCACCTGCATTCGTATTATGACCGGTGCGCCGGTGCCGGAAGTCTGCGAAGCGGTGGTGATGCAGGAGCAGACTGAACAGACTGACGCTGGCGTGCGTTTTACTGTTGAAGTGCGTAGCGGGCAAAATATTCGCCGTCGCGGTGAAGATATCTCTGCGGGTGCGGTTGTTTTCCCGGCGGGAACTCGCCTGACTACCGCAGAGCTGCCAGTAATTGCTTCACTGGGGATTGCCGAAGTTCCGGTGATTCGTAAAGTGCGTGTAGCGCTTTTTTCTACCGGTGATGAACTCCAGTTGCCAGGCCAGCCGCTGGGCGACGGCCAAATCTACGATACCAACCGTCTCGCCGTACACCTGATGTTAGAACAGCTGGGATGCGAGGTAATCAACTTAGGGATTATCCGCGACGATCCACATGCCCTGCGCGCCGCATTTATTGAAGCCGACAGCCAGGCGGATGTGGTGATCAGTTCCGGCGGTGTTTCAGTGGGTGAAGCGGATTACACCAAAACCATTCTTGAAGAACTGGGGGAGATCGCCTTCTGGAAGCTGGCGATTAAACCGGGTAAACCGTTCGCGTTCGGTAAACTTTCTAATAGCTGGTTCTGCGGCCTGCCGGGCAACCCGGTTTCAGCGACGCTGACCTTCTATCAACTGGTACAGCCTTTGCTGGCAAAACTAAGCGGCAATACCGCCAGCGGCCTGCCCGCGCGCCAGCGTGTACGCACGGCATCGCGTCTGAAAAAAACGCCAGGACGCCTTGATTTCCAGCGCGGCGTGCTGCAACGCAACGCCGATGGCGAACTGGAAGTGACGACCACCGGACATCAGGGTTCACATATATTTAGCTCCTTTAGCCTCGGCAACTGCTTTATCGTGCTGGAGCGCGAACGCGGCAATGTGGAAGCGGGCGAATGGGTGGAAGTAGAACCGTTTAACGCGTTGTTCGGAGGCCTGTAATGGCGGAACTCAGCGATCAGGAGATGCTGCGCTATAACCGGCAAATCATTCTGCGCGGCTTTGATTTTGATGGTCAGGAGGCGCTAAAAGATTCTCGTGTGCTGATCGTCGGCCTCGGTGGACTCGGCTGCGCAGCCTCACAGTATCTGGCAAGCGCCGGTGTCGGCAACCTGACGCTGCTCGACTTCGACACGGTTTCGCTCTCAAATTTACAGCGCCAAACGCTGCACAGCGATGCCACAGTCGGGCAACCGAAGGTGGATTCTGCCCGTGACGCCCTGACGCGGATCAACCCACATATCGCGATTACGCCAGTCAATGCACTGCTGGATGACGCAGAACTTGCTGCGATGATTGCAAAACACGATCTGGTGCTCGACTGTACGGATAACGTTGCGGTACGTAATCAACTGAACGCAGGCTGTTTTGCCGCGAAGGTGCCGCTGGTTTCCGGCGCGGCAATTCGCATGGAAGGTCAAATCACGGTCTTCACTTATCAGGACGGCGAGCCTTGCTACCGCTGCCTCAGCCGTTTGTTTGGCGAAAATGCATTAACCTGCGTAGAAGCAGGCGTGATGGCACCGTTGATCGGCGTAATTGGTTCGTTGCAGGCAATGGAAGCGATCAAACTGCTGGCAGGTTATGGCAAACCTGCCAGTGGCAAAATCGTCATGTACGATGCGATGACCTGTCAGTTTCGCGAAATGAAACTGATGCGTAATCCGGGATGTGAGGTGTGCGGGCAGTAATTGCCACCTCCAGGCCTGATAAGACGCGGCACTGCGCCACGTCATCAGCAATTTATGAGGATGCAGAACGTCCGGTTAAATCGACGTTCTGCCAAACGCTCCCTGCCAGTCCTGCTCAAACTTCGCCACAGCGGCATCAACCGCCGGATAGCTAATCATCTGTTGTGCCACATCCAGTGGCAGAGTAATTGATTCACATCCTGCCAGTAAGCAGTCCAGCGCCTGACGCGGGGTTTTGAAACTTGCGGCTAACACTTTTGCCTGCGGCGCATGCATTTTCAATAACTGGTGTAAGTCGGTCACAGTCTGAATGCCGCTACCGCCCTGAGCATCAATACGATTAACGTAAGGCGCAACATATTCCGCACCTGCCAGCGCCGACAGTAGCCCTTGTGCTGCGCCATATACCGCGGTTCCCAGCGTCGGAATCCCTTCCGCTTTTAACATCTTAATAGCTGCCAGCCCCTCAGCGGTCACCGGAACTTTCACCACGATATCCGCAATAATAGAACGCAATTTACGTGCGTCATTCACCATCCCTTCAGCAGTGGTAGCCATTACCTGGGCAAACAGACGCCCCTGACCGCCCATCGCTTCATGAAGTTCCGGAAGCACAACCTCCAGCGGTTTTTTACCCGCTGCGATAATGCTTGGGTTAGTGGTTACACCCGCCAGCGGAAAAATACGTGACAGCGCCTTCACCGCAACAACGTCTGAAGTATCCAGATACAGTTCCATAACCATCCTCAAAATGTACTTTTTGTCTGAATGTAGACTATCACGGGAAAACT